>Ga0228634_1000466_pt1 | contig 30435 bp, 40 predicted proteins | sample 42DmetaG_FD_190063 | JGI IMG/M metagenome (GOLD analysis project Ga0228634, IMG submission 190063) | Seawater microbial communities from Monterey Bay, California, United States - 42D | ecosystem: Environmental > Aquatic > Marine > Coastal | place: USA: California | collected 2016-09-27 | reverse complement strand
GCGTTAAAAATACAAGAAATACAAATATTAGTAAAAAACTCTGATGAACAAGCTGTAAGAGTTATAGAAGATGTTAGTGTTTCTACTTTAACAAGCTCAACTAACTACGAGTACAATTATTTGTCTACAAAGCCTATTAAAACTTTGCCAGAAGCAGAATTAATTAGAGTACACGATAGAGTGCCTGTTAGAGCTTTAACACAAGAGATTGTAAGTAATAGAGTTATATATGGTAATTTTCTAGACAAGCACAGTTCTCCAGATAGTCTGAAATATGACTTAATATATAATGAAAAAACTTATCCATCTGGATCTTCCGATAACGATGAAGCTAATAGAGATTTAACTGTTGAGTTCCCAACGCATACTTTAAAACAAAATAGAAGTTACCAAGTTGGCGTAGTATTAGTTGATAGATATGGTAGAGCTTCTAACGTTTTATTAAACAACGAAGAAAGTATTAATTCTGGTAATAAAAATTCAACAATATATGCTCCATATAGTAACTTTGGATCAGATAGCGTTAGTTTTTGGGGCAACTACATAGAATTTACATTAAGAGGTGAAGTACCTAGCAGCTTATCAAAAAAAGGCTATCCAGGTTTATACTCTGAAACAAATCCTTTAGGTTATTATAGCTATAGAATAGTTGTTAAACAACAAGAGCAAGATTATTACAATGTGTATACTCCAGGTGCTTTAGCTGGTGAGTTAATATGGGACGTAGCTCCTGAATGGAGAAGTAGTAGTGGTTCTAATATAGATTTTGAAAATGATGTTGTCGGTAGAATAAATGAATATTTACCTAGTTTTCATAGTAATAATAGAATAACATTATTAAATTTATTTGGTGATAATATAAATAAAGTTCCAAGAGAACTTAAAGACGTAGGGGCTAGTGACACTACTTTTGATAGTAGAGTATTGTTGTACAATAGAGTTAATCCAATATATTCTAGTGCAAATGGATCTTACAATACTCAATCAAGCGTTAGCAAGCAAGGAGAAAAAGTAGTTTCTATAGAGCCTTTTAGAGAGTTAGGATCTTGGACAACTACTAAAGGTAGGCAGAATCCAGTAATAAACAGCACAACAAGCAGTGAAGTTCCACAACCTTTTTACCCTTATTTTGCCACTGAACCGAATAATAATGAATATATAATTAATTTTTACGATATATTTTTTAATGCTCAATCAAATCCATTTATAGCTAAAATAGAAACTGATTTTAAAATAGGAACAACTCCAGAATATGTAAGTGAAATTGTGCCTAGCGCTACTGTAACTTCAACTACACAAGCAAAGTTAATGATAGAAAGACCTTGGCAAGATTTAGGTGTTTTTGAAACTGAACCTACAAAATCAGCTTTAGACATATACTGGGAAACATCGACATCTGGATTAATATCAGATTTAAATAATGAAGTTGTTTCTACTACACCAACAGGAGTAGAAGATACAGCTGGAAATAATACTTCGCAAGGTCAAAATATACAATATATACACACTGAAGCAAACACTGGTATATCTGATGCTACTTTATTTTTTGAATTAGTTGACGCAGGTGGAAACAAATTAACTACTGACTCTAGTTTAGCTATTGACAACGTAATAGATGGTACTGGAGCTAATAGATCTAGTGAGTTTCAAATACTAACTGATAACTCTGGTGCTGTTACTAAATACAAAATACAAACCAACTCTGAATTTGTATTTAATTCTAATGCTAGTATAAATGAAAACTACACTTTTAACTTGCTAGCTACAGATACTTCAGCATCTCCTGATCCTTTATATACTAATGCTCCTGTACAATTAATAAATTGTCAATTACAAAATATAGCACCTATTTTCATTAACCAACCTCCAGTAGTTGTTAGAGAAGATAAAGGAGAAGAGTTATTTACAATGACAGCTAACAGCTTTTTAAATGGTTCAGCTGATAATAATAGAAATAAAGAACAGCTTTTTATAACTGTTGTAGAATCTACTACAGGTGCTTTGTATCCAGAAATTTATGTAACTCCAAATACTGGTTCTGGTCAATCTAGAACTATAAAGTCTACTACACAAGCAGTTGACGGTGCTTACAAGCTTAAAATAACAGATGCTAACGGAAACGGATTAAGCACTTTATCTAATGACTTTGATGTAATATTCAACTAATAACAAGTGACTATATAAATATGGCTAAAATAAAATTCTTCAATGCTTTTGTACTTAAAAAGAATATTAATGCTACGACTAGTGGTTTAGCTGAATATGCACCTGTATTTCCTGGTTTACCTAATAATCCTACTGGAAGTACTTTTGATTACCCTTTATTTCCAAGTTCAGCTGGTAATCCACCTGGTAGAACTGATACAACTAACGAGAGAAACTGGATTATAGAAGAGTCTAGAATTAGAGGTGGTTACAATAATACGGAAACAGGTTATGGCGTTAGAGCTTATTTAAGAGAAGACTCTAATGAACAAACTAGAAGAAGTAATGCTTTAATATACTCAGGGTTATATAACTCTGTTACAGATGTTAATGAAACAAATGTATTTCCAATAGGTGAAGAAATAACTAAAGCCGTTGATCCAGTAAATGGTTCTATACAGAAAATACATGCTTTAGACAGTAACTTAGCTATATTTCAAGAAAATAAAGTAAGCAATGCTTTAATAGATAAAGATGCTATTTACTCTGCAGAAGGCGTTGGAACTCCAGTTAGTTCAACTAAATTAGTTATAGGCCAAATAACTCCTTATGTGGGTGAGTATGGCATTAGTAAAAACCCAGAAACTTTTGCTAACTTTGGATATAGAAGATATTTTACAGATAAATATAGAAATGCTGTAATGAGGTTGTCAAGAGATGGCTTAACAGAGATATCTCAATATGGTATGTCTACTTTTTTTAGAGAAGAATTTGCTAAAATAAATAACAATTTTAAAGAATTTACATTTACAGGCGTTATAGCAGGTTTTGGAGCTAATCCAGCTAGATTAACATTGAGTCCTTCAAATATTTTAACTAATTTAGAAAAAGGTATGTTAGTTTCTATACCTCAAACAAGTGGTTCACCTATTTTAGCTACTATAACAGGCATAGTCAATGCAAATATATTATACTTAAGTAACGATCCTGGAACTCCAACTATTGGTCAAGATACTACTTTTACTAAGTTTATAAAAGATAAAATAATAGGTGGATGGGACATTCACAACAAAAACTATGTATTATCTATACAGAATAAAAGTGAAGATACTGTAACGCCTGACACTTATAGCACTTTAAGTTTTGAAGACGATATAAATGGTTGGACTAGTTTCTTTACTTACGAGCCTAATTTTGCTGGTAGTTTAAAAAGCAAATACTATAGCTTTTATGATGCTGAAATATATGAGCATTATGATCAAACACCTGGGCATATTAGAAGCACCTTTTATGGTGTTACCTCTAATTCTAGTATAGAATTTATATTTAATGCTAGCCCAAGTATAATAAAGAATTTTAAAACTGTTAATTACGAAGGTAGTAACGGCTGGCAAGTTGAATCATTTTTATCAGATGCAGAAGGGTTTGATTTACAAGCAGGTTCACAACAGCAATACAACGACTCTGCTAAACTAGTAAGAAGTTATGAAGAAGGTTTATACAACGAAGGTGGAGTACCTTATAGAGCAGGTTTTAATAGAAAAGAAAATAAATATTTTGCTAACTTAATAAATAATAGCGTAGCTAGACCAAATGAAGTATTCTTTGGTGATGCTACAACAGGCATTAAAGGTTATTTAGCAACAGTAAAAGTATCGACAGATGCAACTACAGATCCAGGTGGAACTAAAGAGTTGTTTGCTGTCTCAACAGAATTTGTAGTATCATCAAGATAAAGTATTATGGGAGAATTTCTAAGCAGTCTAAGCACTGATCAAAAAGGTAATTTAATAACACAAGCAACTAAAATTGTTCCAGCTATTATTGGTTTTAATCAAGCTTATAAAGCTAAAGAACAACAACAGAAGTACTTAGACGATATAAAAACTTTAGAACAAAATAGACAAAAAGTTATAAATCCTTATGCTAATGTTACTAATCCTTATGCTAATTTACAAGTAGCTACTAAAGCTGCTGAAATGCAAGCTGATCAAACAGATATAGCTTTAGCAAACACATTAGACAATTTAAGACAAACTGGAGCTGGTGGGGCAACTGCTTTAGCTCAAGCTGCTTTAAAGTCTAAGCAAGGTGTTGCGGCTGATATACAAAGACAAGAAGCTCAAAACCAAAAATTACAAGCTCAAGGCCAACAACAAATGGAAATGGCGCAAGCTAGGGGCGCTGGTTTTGCTTTTCAAGCACAAGAAAAAAGAGATATGGCTCAACTTGATAGACTGCAAGGCATGGCAGATATTGAAGCAGCTAGAAGACAACAAGGTTTTGCAACAGGTGTCGGTTCTTTAACTTCAATGGCTAGTGGAGCTGTTAAATCTTTTATAAACCCAGAAGCTACAGACTTTGGCAATGAAAATAATGAAAGTGAAAACACTAACAACAGTGCCAACAACAATAGTGGTAGTGGTGACACAAGTTCTAACCAAAGCACTACTGGTGGATCTGGTATGAACTCTGTTTCAGGTATAAATAGCCCTACTCCGCCGGCTAATATGCCTTCTCCTTATGCGGGCGCTGTGTGGGTTCCAGGAGCAGGATGGATTTAAAAAAAAAATAAATTATGGTAGACGAAGATTACTTTGACGATTTTAACAGGAGAAGACCTAGAAGACAAGCTTATAGAGGCTCATATAGAAGACCAGGCTCAAGCCAGTTTTTTGATCCATCAGCTGACATATTAGCAGGTATTGAATCTGTTGAAAAAACTATTGGTGATAGAAAAACAGCTGTTAGAGACTTTGAAAACACCGCAGCTTTAAGAAGGCAAGAAACTTTAGATAGTCTTAGAGATACTGAAGGTATGTCAGACACGACAGCTATAGACAGTTTGCAACAGCAATTAATGAATGAAGTTGATGAGCTTTATAAGCTAGATATAGCTTCTTTTGAAGGGGATAGATCTGCTTATTTAAAGAAGGCTAGTGAAGTTAACAAAATAGTAGAAACTATACCTGCTTTAATGGGTTTAATAGACGCTGAAGGTGAGACTTTAAAAGAAAATCAATCGTCAAGCCAAGACTTCTTCAAAAAGCTTCTTAGAAGTAACGACCCTAATTATTATGACTTTGTCGATGCGGCAAGTAAAGGCGGTCCAGGTGTTTCTTTTAGAACGCAAAACGGAAACATAATAGCTCAATTAAATGGTAAAGATATTTTTAATGGTAATGCATATGTTAAAGCTAAAAAAGATGGTTTTGATTTAGTTAAATACGCAGGTGACTATACTCCACAAATAAATGAAGCAGATGCCTTGGCGTCTAAAGGTTTGAATGCTTTAGTAAGTAAAGAAGTTATACAAAAAGTAAATAAAGGAATAGAATTAGTTGGCGAGGAAAAAACAAATTATACTTTAGCTAGGCAAAAATACGAAGAAAGATTGAGAAGTGGAAATATACCTATACCAGTAAATGAATCTACATACCAGATGTTTACTAACTATGGTATATCTGATTCTGACAAAAAAGATCCTTGGGGTAAAGACTTACAAATGCAAGAACCAGCAACTAGAGAAGCTGTAATACAATACATGATAGATCAAAAGTTTCCTGAAGATGTAGTAACTACAAAAACAACTACAAAAGAAATACAAGGCCCGTCTGCTCTTGATTTAAGAAAAATGAGTCTCAAAGAAAAAGAGCAAAAACTTAAAGAAATTAAGTTTCAAAAAGAGCTTGAAGAAGAATTAGCTCCTAAATTTAAAAATCAAGTTGGTGAAAAGTATGGTCAGGATGAAACAGAAAGCTTTTTAACAGCTAGAAAAAAGTATTCAGATATTAAAATAGCTGTTGATTCTATGAGCGAATTTACAGATGAAGATGGTAACTTTACTCAAGAAGGCATCGAAGAACTAGACGCTTTTTACCCAGGCATTGCAGACAGGGATCTTAGTGATATAAACACTCCGCTAAAACTTAGAACAGCTTTAGCTAAAACGTTTTTACCAGGAGGAAAAGATGAAAAAGGAGTTGATTACGATACTTTTATAGTTATGAATAAAGACTACGAAAACTTTTTAGAAGAGCAAGAAGGCGCAACAAGTAAAGGCGGTGCTGCTCAATTTAATACAAATAAATGAACGAAGAAGCTTTAAAATATTCCTATAGTTTATTTTCTCAAGATGGCTATAACGGCTCTATTGAAGATTATAAAAATTTAATTTCTACTAATAAAGATGCTTTAAATTATTCTTATAATTTGTTTTCAAGCGACGGTTATGATGGTAGTCAAGATGATTTTTTTAATTTAATATCATCGCCTGATCCTATAAATATTGAAGATAAAGACGAAGAAGTTATATTAGAACCGGAGATAGCTAAAGTTCCAGAAGAAATAATTGAAAGAAATAAAAGATGGGATAAAGGAGAGTTTCTAATGGAAGAAAAAGAAGCTTTTGAAGAATATATTAAACCTGAAAACAAAGAAAAAAGAAAAAAGCTAGAAGCTAATGAAATATTTAGTAATCTAGAAACATCTTTAAAAAATATACCACAAGAAAAAATAACTGAAGAAACAGCTAAAAATTATTTTAAACTAGACCAAAGGCCTGTTTCTATAGTTACTGATCCTAATGTTGAACCAGATTTTTATGAAAACTTAACTTTTAAAGAATACAGAGAAAAAGGTTTAAAAGAGGGTTTTTTAACAGAAGAAGAAGCTAAGTTTTATATAGGCAGTGGAAGTAAAAGAGTAGGTAAAAAATACCAACCAATAGATCAATATTTAAGTCCAGAAAAATTAGAAGAGTATAATAATTACCAAAAAACTGGAGTTTTAGAAGCTTCAAGTGCAGGTGATGAAGCGGAAATAAAAGCAGCTAAAAATCAAAGTTTAAATAATTTATATAAAAAAGAAACTCAATTGTTTTTAAGAAATGTTCCTGAAGAACTTAAAGATTTAATGGGTCCATTTGGTACTGATAAAAAATATAAAAATGTTGAAGACGCTGCAAAAAGTTTAGATTTAGGTAGAGAAATATTAATAGAAAACAATAACAAATTAAAAGAAGATTATAATTCTTATATAGAACAAGCTAAGCCATATCAAGAAGGTATAAACAATGTTATAGAAAAAATAAATAATATTGAAAAAAATATACCAAGTGGCAATGTAAAAGACGGAACTGATACTCAAATAAAAGAATACCAAATACTATTAGCTGAGGCTGAAAAACTTCAAGATGAATATGAGCAAAAAGGATTAAATACTATTTATGATAATTTAGCTAAACAACAAAAGTTAAATGAATTAAATTTAGATAAATTTAATAATGAAACTAGAGATGTACAAGCAAAAGCTATAATAGAAAAGCAATTAGGATTGGATTATAGCTTAAGCGCTAGAACAGGCATGGCTTTAGAAGAGTTTTTTGTTGGAGGACTTTTAAATTTTGGATCTTTAACTTCTCAACTACTATTGAAGGGAGGAAAAGTATTAGCTAATCCTGCTAATGGTGCTATAATAGATAACATTACAGAATCTATAGTTCAAACAACTAGAGATTATAATTCAAAGTTAGCTGAAAAAAGAGAAACTACTATACCAGATAATATAACTTTAGATGATATAGAAAGTGAAAATGTAAACTTTTTTGATTGGTTTGGAGAAGCTTTAGCTAATAACTCACCATCTATTATAACTACGTTTGTGCCAGGTGGAGCTGCTATAAAAAGTGGTATAATGATAAAGACAGCTACTAAAGCTGGTGAAAAAGCAGCTAGAAACGCAGCTGCTAAACTAGTAACTGCTGGAACAAGAACAGCTCAAGGAATATTTTTTGTTGGTGAAAGCGGTGGTAGATATGGCGACTTAGAATTTCAACAAGGTAGAGCTTTGGAAAATTTACCAAAGTTAAAAAAGCAAATTGAAGAAGAGCTAGATCCTGCTAAAAAAATGCAGATGCAAGAAGACTATGAAGATTTAGAAAGAATATCTAATTATAGTTTTGCTCAAAAAGCTTTTACATCTTATGCTTATGGTACTGCTGCTACATTAGCAGAGACTTTAGGTTCTCTTAGAATTATAAATGGCGCAAGTAAATTAGCTTCTAAAATAGGTAAACAACAGTTTAAGGCTGGAGCTTATGCATCACCTTTAAACTTTGCTGCTAATACTACTGGTAAGGCTATATCTGGAATAAGTAAAAATGCTGGTAAAGCTATTGCTATAGAAGAAGCTGAAGAAACTTTAACGCAAGTAGCGCACAACTTAATAGATATATTAGCTTTAAAAGAGGATAAATCTATTATAGAAGGCATAGACAAAGAGTTTTTAGCTAATACTGCTGTAACTTCTTTTGCCATAATGGCGCCTAAAACTATGGGTAATACTCGTAACATGTTAAAAAACGAGTTTACTACACGCGAAGAAATATTAAATAACCAAGATGACGTAGTTGAATTAATACAGCTACAAGAACAATTTAGAGCTTTAGAGTCAGGGCCTGAAAAAACAGCTTTAAGAAAAAGAAGAAGAGAGTTGCTAAATAAATTAGCTATTGCAGATGGTATGACTTTGACCAAGTTAAATTCTATGACTAACGAAGAAGTAGTTGAATCTGCTGACTTAGCTAGACAAATGAGGCAGTTAAAAAACCAAATGTTTGAGCTTGGTAAAACTGGAGAGTTATCTGAAGGTGGTAGAAAAGCTAGAAAACAAATAGAAGATCAATATAACAGTGTTAACAAAAGAAGAGAAGATTTACTAAATAAAAGATTAAAAGAAGATAGGAGTAAAATTAAAGAATTAAGAGAAGAGTTAGGTGAAAACTTTGTTAATTTAAATGCTGAATATTATTTTGGTCTTTATGATTTTTATAAAAATGTAGCTATGACTTTAATGCCTAAAGATGGTAAATTTATAGTTGTAGATACTAAAAATAAAAACTGGAGAAATGATTTAACTGACTTAAGTAAAGAAGAATTAGCTCAAGTCGAAGCTTTTGCTGAGACAGGAAACAATGCATCTGCTATTGGTAACAATATATTAATAAATGAAAATGTAGTTATAACACAAATAGGTATATCAGGTATACTTACTGAAGCTGGCTACGCTGCGGCAGCTCCAATAGAAGAATTATTTCATATACAAAACAAAGCTAAAAATATAGTTGATAAAGACGGTATGCTAAGTGAGGAAGCTACCAAAGCTGTAGACCAAGCTATTGAAGTTATAAAAAATAAATTTGAGTTAGGTAAAATTAGTGAGCAAGATTACAATGATTTAATTTCTAGATTTAATAGATACAAAACAGGTGGTAAAGGAAAAGTTGTTTTAAAATCTGGAGAAAGAGGTAAAGCTACTGCAGATGCTGAAGAAATAATGGCACAGATGAACAATGCTGTTGCCATAGGAGCTTTAAAACTTGAAGATATAGAAACTATGCCTTCAATAAAAGACTTTATAAATGGCATATCTAAAGACATATTTGGTGACTCTAGCTGGATGTTTGATTTAAAAACAGCTAACGATGTATTTAATTTTATTAAGAATTACCAATCAAACATACAAGAGGGTGTTAAATTAGCTTTACCAGATGATGAAGATGAAATATTTAAACTTTCAAAAGCTGCGTCTGATAATGTTCAAAAAATATACGAAGACCAAGGAGTAGCTGGAGCACTAGATATTATAGAGGAGTTTAAACCTATTGTAAATAAACTTGTTCAAAAAAGAAGTGAAGCTCCTAATTTTGACAGAGAGCTGTTAACTAGTGAAATTGAAATTGGATTAATATCTAAAGAACCAAGTCCAGAAACAGGTAAATATAAACAAAGAAGTATATTAGGTCTTATAAGAGAATATGGGCCTTATGTTAAAAAACAAAAAGCGGCTGGCAAAGCAGTAGCCCCATTAGCTGGTTTTATAAATAAACAGCTACCCAAAAGAATGATTGAAGCTTCTCAGAAGATTTTAGGCGAATCATTTACTGAAGACGTATCTCAAAGAGTAGATATAGCAGCTCCTGAAGTAGAGATAGAAGTTAAAACTAAGGAAGAAAAAGTACCAAGAAGTTTAAGAAAAAAGCTTAATATTGAAAAAGGTTCTGATCTTTATAACAAAGTTAAAGATGCCGTAGTTAAAACATTTGGTACAAAGCTTCCAGAAGTCACAGATCCTAAGTTTAAGAAAGCTTTATCTGATAGCTATAAAAGAGAACTTAAAAAAGAAATTAATGCTTTAATGGGCACTAGATCAGATTTTAAAATGTTTGTGACTAACAATGCTGAAACATTATATAAATCTATACCTCAAGAAACTATTAATAAAAGATTTCAAACTTTTTCAGAGCCTGTATTAGATAAAGAAGGTAGACAAGTTAGAGAAAAAACAGCTGTTGGTAAAGGTGTGTTTAAAAAGAAACCTTTTAATAAAGAAGAATTTATTAATTATTTCTTAGGTGAAGATGTAGGAGCATCGACTAAAGGCACTAGAAAAACTGCATTATCAGAAACTATAGCAGATGAAATGGCTTTAGATGCTACAATGGAAGTTATAGAAGATCCTAAAGTATTTGAAAAGTTTAAAGAAATACAAGAGATAGAAGGTAAAGAAGTTCCTAAAGATATTAAACCTAAAATATCTGAAAAAGTAAAAAGACCTGAAGGATTCAAGTTTAATAAAGCTGTAAAAAATATTGAGGATTTAACTGTTCAAGTTAATCCAGAATTTGAAGGTGAAATTAAAAATATAGATCAATTACTAAGCACTTATATAAATGATAAAACTTACAAGCATGATAGTAAAACATCTATAGATGATTTTTTTACTGATGTAGAAAAAGTATGGGTACCTAACTTACCAAAAGACTTAATAACCAAAACAGTTTTAAGACCAAGTAATAGGATATTAGCTAAAAAAGGCAAAATTAAAATAAAAGTTGACGGTATAGAAACAACAACTGATGAGTATTTTGTTAATAAAAGAGATAATTTTTTAAAAAATAAAAAAATAAAATACGGTAAACCTTTTACTGGAAAAGCGAAAGATTATAAATATGGTATAACTTACTCAAAATATTTTGGATCAACGCCAGGAGAAATATCTAAAACTAATGAAAAAGGTAAAACAAGAGGTAAAGGTGAAAATAAAATAACTCAAAATATAAAACAAATAAATGCAATGCACTTGAGTATGCACAAGCAGCTTTGGGAGAGAGTTTTTAAGTCTATAAGAGAAAATAATAAAAATGCTAAAGCTTGGGGTAATTATTTTAGTTTAGTAGGGGTTGATGTTACGCATCCTCATAGAATGGGCGCTGAAATGCTAGGATGGTCTAAAAATCCTATTGGTTACGAAGGCAAGCTTTACGAATGGGAACACGCTATGCCAGCTACTAGAGCTTACTTGTATCTTTTAATAGCTTCTTTAGACAAAAATTTTACAAAATCTGATTTTGAAACTATGTATGATTTAGTTATTAAAAATTTTAAATTAATAGCTTTAGACAATTACGATGATAAAGTTAAAATAAAAGGAGCTGGAAGAACTACTAGTATGGGTAAAGGTTGGAGCATTGTAACAGATTCTTGGTTTAATAGGTATTTTGATGAAATTATAGGAAAAATACAAGGAGGTATAGATCCTTCTTCTATACAGGGGTTAAATAATAAAACTTTCACTGAAGAATTAGGCATAGATTCTAATGGTAATTTAACAAATAACAATATACAAAAATTAAAAAAGTTTTCTAAAAGTGTTAATATAAAAGATTTATCTAACAACGTTGTAAAATTTAATAAAAACATTACAAACGAAGGAATTATTGGATATGCTAAAACAATTGATGAAGCCTTAAAAGTATCAAGATATCCTAATGCTCCTGTTAAAAAAATTAGAGTATTTGATTTTGATGATACATTAGCAACTACTAAATCAGATGTTTTATTTACAACGCCTAACGGAACAGAAGGTAAGTTAAATGCTGAGGAGTTTGCTAAGCAAGGTAAGGATTTATTGGACGAAGGTTATGTATTTGATTTTTCTGAGTTTAACAAAGTAACCAAAGGTAAACCTGGTCCATTATTAGATATAGCTAAGAAGATACAAGCGGCTAGAGGAACTGAAGATGTATTTGTTTTAACCGCTAGAGCACCTGAAGCTCAAGTAGCTATTAAAGAATTTTTAGATAGTGTAGGATTAAATATACCATTAGAAAATATAACTGGTTTAGGTAACTCTACAGGTGAAGCTAAAGCTAACTGGATGGTTGAAAAAGCGGCAGAAGGGTATAATGATTTTTATTTTGCAGATGACGCGTACCAAAATGTAAAAGCTGTCAAAAACGCTATGTCTGTTCTCGATGTTAAATCTAAAGTTCAACAAGCTAAAATTAAATTTAGTAAATCTGTTAATGAAGATTTTAATAAAATAATAGAACAAACTGCAGGAATAGCATCGGAAAAAGTATATTCAGAAGCTAAGGCAAAAGTAAGAGGAGCTAATAAAGGTAATAAAAAATTCTTTATACCTTATTCAGCTGAAGATTTTATGGGATTAATATATCCATTACTAAGTAAGGGTAAGTTAGGTGATAGCCAAATGGCTTGGTTTAAACAAAACTTACTTGATCCATATGCTAGAGCTCAAGAAAACATATCTGCTGATAGACTTCAATTAATGGAAGACTTTAAAACTCTTAAAAAAGCTTTAGAAGTTCCTAAAGATCTTAGAAAGAAGACTGATTCAGGTTTTACTAAAGAACAAGCTGTAAGAGTATACTTGTTTAATAAAGCTGGTTTTGACGTTCCTGGTATATCTAAAACAGATTTAAACGAGTTATTGGATTTAGTTAATTCTGATGGTGTATTAAAAGTATTTGCAGATCAAATATTTAGTATAACTAAAGGTGATAGTTACGCTAAACCAGGTGAAAACTGGTTGGTTGGTACAATAACAACTGATTTAATTGATGTATTAAACACTGTTAAAAGAGCTAAGTACTTAGAGCAGTCTGGTTACACAGCTAATGCTGAATTAATATTTAGTAAAGAGAATTTAAACAAGCTAGAAGCAGCTTATGGATCTAAGTATAGAGAAGCTATGGAAAATGTACTAGGTAGAATGAAGTCTGGTAAAAACAGAATATTTAGTGGTAATAGACTTAGTAATAGGGTTTTAGATTATATAAATAATTCTACTGGTGCTATAATGTTCTTTAACACTAGATCAGCAGTTCTTCAAACTATATCTGCTATAAACTTTTTAAACTGGAGTTTTAACAACCCTATAAAAGCTGGTGCTGCATTTGCTAATCAAAAACAATATTGGAAAGATTTTGTAGAGTTAATAAATTCTGATTACTTAATGGATAGACGAAACGGTCTTAAATTAAATATAAACGAAAGTGAAATAGCTGACGCTGCTGCAACTAGTAAAAACAAAGCTAAAGCTGCTATTAACTATATATTACAAAAAGGATTTTTACCTACGCAATTTGCTGATAGCTTTGCGATTGCTTCTGGTGGTGCTACATTTTATCGTAACAGAATAAATGATTTGATAGAAAACCAAGGCATGTCTGAAGCTGATGCTAAAAAGCAAGCTATGTTAGAGTGGAGAGAAACAGCTGAAATATCTCAACAGTCATCTGATCCAAGTAAAATATCTGCTCAACAAGCTAGTGATTTGGGAAGAGTTATACTAGCATTTGCTAATACACCAATGCAATATGCTAGAATACAGAAAAGAGCTATACAAGATTTAATTAATGGTAGAGGTGATGCTAAAACACATGTCAGCAAGATCATATACTACGCTGTTGTTCAAAACTTAATATTTAATGCTTTGCAATCTGCATTGTTTGGCTTAGGATTTGGAGATGATGAAGACGACGAGAAAAAAGAAAAGATGTATTTAAGAACAGCTAACGGTATGTTAGATTCTCAATTAAGAGGTTTAGGTTTAGCTGGAGCTACAGTCGCTGTAATTAAAAACTTTTTAACTGATATATATGAAAGATCTGGAAGAGATAGACCTGAGTATGTTGACTCTATATACAAGTTATTACAAATATCTCCACCTATAAGTAGTAAAATATCTAAAATTAGAGGAGCTGCTTATCAATTTGATAGTAAAAAGCGTAGAGAAGAAATATTTAAAAAAGGATTTAACATAGATAATCCAGCATATGAAGCTTTTGCAAAAGTAATATCTGCAACTGCAAATATACCGCTAGACAGAGTGTATAGCAAAATAGATAATATTTCTGGAGCAATGTCAGAAGATGCAGAAACTTGGCAAACTGTAGCTATGTTAGCTGGTTGGCCTAAATGGAATATAATGCCTAATAGTAAAGAATCAAGTAGCTTTAGTAGAGGAAATGTTAAAATAAAAAGAAGAAAACTAAAAAGAAAAACTCTTAGAAGATAAGGAACAAAAAATACTGGGCACCATACCCAAAGTTCCTGTAACCAAAAAGGGGAAGTCGTAATGACCTCCCCTTTTATTATTTAACACCATGGGCAAAATCCGCCCGGACAGTTTTCACACATAATTGTATTTTTAAAATCTATAAGTAATACCAAAAGCAAATATAAAACCTCCACTAGCTATAGCTAAAGTGTTAGGATTTAAATTGATTTTTTGTTTATGCATAATCATATTGCCAGCTGAAAAGCTAGCTAGGCTTATGCCACCTATTATTGCTAATTTTCTCATTGTTTTATTTTTATTATAAGATAAACATTAGAAAACATTATACTTATTAAAACAATAGCTGCATATATTATAGCATCGCCTAAATGAGGTTTAACTGCTAAAGTAAATGCAGATAAAGTTACCATTTTAATAAATAAACTTCCGTACATAATGCCATAGCCGGCTTTTGCAAACCGACTAGTTAGCATTATTACCATAAATGTTATTGCAAGAACCAGTATTGCAGCAACAAATCCGTATATAGCTGATGCTATCATTTTATCTCACATCCATCTGCTCCGCAAGCAATCTCTCCAGCAAGATCTGTTTCATCTTCTGTTTCTACAATCTTACTTAAATCAACATCTTTTAAATGTTTCATAGCCATATCGTATTGTACTTTGCTTATATCTTCAAATGGTGCTTGAGTATAAGTTCCGCCGTCGTAAGGAAGTACAGATAAACCATTATAATGGTCTCTATTTTTCCACATCCATTCACCAGCTTGATCCCACTCGTTTTGTTTTAAACTAACAGTAGCTGAAACATTATGAGTGTTAGATCCTTTTCTATGGCCTGGCTTAACCCACTCAGTAGCAACCTTCTTTATTCTTTCAAGTAAATCAAATGGTGATTCATGTCTTAATATAGAATCTTTAGGTGCTTTTTGTGGTATACTAATTACAGCAGTGTCATGAGGTCTGAAAAACTCATCTTCAATTAACTCAGGATGGTTTTCTGATAAATACTTATACATTGATTCGTTTTTACCAACTCTGATTCTACGCGTATAATAATCATTATGCCATGCGTGAATACCAGATGAAGTTCCTAATGCCAGAGATGTAGTCCCAGCAGGCTTCACGGTTGTACATCTTGCAGCTGGATTAATACCAATTGCTTTAGCTGTCTTTGTATTCTCTCTTTTTACTATATTTGCAGCGGCCTTCATATCCAACGGCAGCACAGCGGCACTCGCGATTCCTGTCATTGATACACCTATAAGGGCGTCCTTCTCTGTCGTATCTCTCCATACATCTCTTAAATAATGAAAATCAGTGTAACCAGCTTGTAATGTACCTATAAAGCTTGCCTGTCTAACTCTCTCATTAAAATCATCTTGTGATTCAATATCACTAGCATTTACTTCACATAGATTACAAAACTGATATGGTCGTAAAGCTATTTCACAACATGGGTTTGTTCCCCAGTCTTTGTCATTGTTAAGGTATATACCTGGCTCACCTGATCCTGATAGCTCAACACGTTTCCATAAATCCATAAAAAAGTCTTTAGTTACTTTATGTCTCATAAGAACAGCTGAGTTGTTAGCTCTACCTCTTTGTGGATCTGTTTCCCACCAATTACCAGCTTTAGCTCCAATCATTTCGTTATCTTCAGCAGAAAACAAACTAATAAGTGCTGCTCTACGTATACCACCTGCTAAAACAGCATCTGCAATATGGCAAACAATATCGTGAGCTTCTAAAGTAGAAAGTGGTGTACCATCTTCTTTACCATCTAATATACCTTTAATTTTTAGTACACACTCTTTTAATGGTTGTGGTCCTGGCGCTTTGCCACCAGATGTAACTAATTGAGCTCCCTTTGGTCTAATATCAGAAAAATCAAACTGTACGCTAGATGATCTCTTATCGCCCATATAAGACTTCATAAGAACTTTAATTGCATCAGCCCAACCTTCAATACTATCACCAATTAAAAACCTTCTAGTTCTTTTAACATAAGGTTTATTAACTATAGGCAGTTTAGACACGTGGTGGTTTTGTACAGAATAGCCTACTCCAGTTCCACCAAGTAATAAAAACATTATCTCATGAAAACACTCAATGCTATCAATAGGTAGATAAGCACAATTATAAACTCTATTAGGCGAGATCTCAATAGGTTTGCCTCCGAACTGTAGCGATCGCATAGATGGTAATATCTTTTTGCTATACACGCTTTTGTAAGCTTCTTCAATTTCATCTTTTAATTTTGGATATTTTTTAATATGCATGTTTTTATTACGTGTAACTAACTCTTCCCAAGTTTCTCTTCTGTTTAACTCAGGTACAAATTTAGCATACTTCATGTATACTGTTATATCACTTAGTATCTTGTTGCTCAACTCCATCTTTGTTTTCTTTTTTAGTTACACTTTCTTTTAGTTGCTCTATAGCTTCGTCATAACCTGGCATAAGCTTTAAAGTTTCCAATGTACCTACAGATAAATCTCTTAGCTGCAAGTTTTCACTTAACAAATTTTGTACTACATTTGTTAAAGCTTTTATTTTATTTTGCATTTCTAGCAAAGTACTTTCTTTCATTTCCCTTGTCCTTTATATTTTTTCTTATAGTTTCTACTGTCTTTAGAATTTGATGTTTTGCTTTTAGCATGAACACCTGGTCTTTTCTTACGGGTTCTCTCTCGATACGGTGATAGTGTCAGTTTGGCCATATTCTTTACTATATTTAATTAGGTCTTTATATTTTAAACAGCCCTTAGCCTCTACGCTCCAGTCTATAAACTTTTGTAGTTTACGCTCAGCATATTTTCTTCTAGCTAGGTCTTTCTTTTCCCAAGAATTAAGTTCACGGTTTCTTCGCATTCCTTTTGATTTTGAGGTTTGTATAACGTAATGTTCGGTAAGTGTTTATGTACATAAGCTTTAAATAACTTCCAGCGTATGGGAAAAGATTCATTAGCACGTCCTTTACATTCAATGATAAAGCTATCTCCCACAAAATCTGGCGTATACTTAATATTAAGTATTTTCTTATTACCTCGATTACGGTATTCACCTTTTCCATTACTTTGTCTTTCATAAGCTTCTTGATCGAAGTTAAAAGAAGGGACAAGCTCGTAAGTTTGTCCCTCATATTGTGCTTTTATCTTAGCTTTTTTCAAAGCTATGTACATATGTTTTTCTAAACCTGATGCAAATTGTATGCCATCATGTTTAACTTTTTTAGATCTTACCGGACCTTTCTTTCGTTTAAACCGGCGCGACATGATCGTCCCAGTCTAGCTGTGCTGTTGATATTGCTTTTTCAAGATCCATTTGGCCAGCATGTGAAGGATGTGGTGGCCTGAAAGCTTCAGGTTGTTTGTCTTCAGTTAACTCTTCACGCGCAGCTTGAATATAAAGAATAGCATCCATTAATTCTTCTTGTATATCGTTTAAATAACCAGCTAGGTCTTTGTGTTTGCCAGTTCTTTCATCGTGTAATGTTCTGCCATACTTAGCATAACCAACATCAGATCTTGTAACAAACTTATCCACAACGTTCTCAACGACTGGATCTCTGAATTTAATAGTCTTACTTTTCATCTTTAACAAATGTTCCGTTAACCATTTTACCAGTTCTTTTAGAAATAACCTTGTATGCTGTATCTATACACTTTTCAATTGTTGTACCGCCAAGATGAGCCATGTTAGTTAATACAACCACCATATCGCCAATAGCATCTACGAACTCTTCTTTGTCATCTTTTAGTACTGCTCTACCTAGTTCACCTGCTTCTTCCATCAACTTACAAAACTGTGTTTTAGTATCGCCTTTAGTATAAAGACCTCTTTCGCCTGCCCAGTCTCTTATCTTTTGAAACCTTTCGCTTTCATTGCTGTCATATCTCCAGTTACCATTACCATTATATCTAGTTGTTAAAGTATCTAAATAAGCTTGGTAAGCATCTTTACCAAATGGAAATCTTTCAGCTTCTTCAGCATGAGTTTTAATTTGAAAGTATTTAGCAAATGCTTTATTATATATGTAAGATCTTTCTGTAGTGTACATGGATGTCTTAACATTATCCATTATCCAAGCAATTGTATCCATGTTGATTTCAAATTCACCATGCATCGTATCCCATGTTTTACCCATCATGTCCATTAATCTTCCTTTTAATTTAGATACTGGTACTGGAAATGTGCTTGTCTGCTCTGTTGCGTTTATATACATTTTATTTTGGTTTTTTGGTTTATTAATATATAGATCTTTATATTTCTGTCTGTCAACTCGATAGCCGTAAGACTGTTGAAGTTCTAACTCGCGGTCCGATATATAATCTATATCTGTACTTTGTTCTAGAACTTCTACTTCGTCTAAGCTGTAGCCTTGTTGGTCAACAACTCTGGATATAAGATCACGTGTAACACCTATTTTTTTACCCGGTATATGGTATAAAAAATAATTTATTTTATCCATACTTTCTAGCTCTTGATGTTAATGTATTTTGCTCAGGTAATTGGGCTTCATATAAGTGTAAGTTATGTGCAAAATGATAATATGTACCTATCTCATATCCTGTTCTCTCTGACACTAGTTCTTGTAGTTTACTGAAACAATACTGATCAATACAGAAACCAAACCAGAGATCGTTAGATCGCATCGTAACGCACATATTTAATTTATTATCAACAACTGTAAACTGTACAGCGTATGTACAAGGCGTATCATATTTATAGCTAGATATTTCTTTGCCATCATATATAGATATTGCAGCTTGTCTAGTGTTAGGATTATTCTTTAACATAGCTACAACTTTGTCTAGCTGCCAACCTCTTTCCCATTGTGCACCGTAGTTAGAATTAACCTTACCATCTTCATTAGCCATCTTTTGCCATATACTAGGTATCTTACCATATATACTACCAAGAGTGTCTATTGTAGGTTCACCAGATAAATACCATTGCCATTCAGCTTCAGCATACTCAATATTAAAGTTTCTAGCTTCATTGGTTATTATGCGATCTAATGGATTTTCAATAGTAAAGCCTTGATTAAACATTGCCATTGTATTGTCAAACTTTTTACCTTCATATGGTATAACACCATAATAAAAATTAAAAGCTTCGTCTGCATTTTTAAATTTATATTCTATCATATATTTATTATCCCTTACCTTTCGTATTTAATTTGTAATAATGTCTGTACATTTCAAATAACTTAGGTAGTATTTCGTGTTTTTTATATTCTCCTGGGCTAATCATTTCTTTATTATTAGCTACAATCCTTATTTTCCATTGTTGATTTTTAAAACCTTCAGCAGCTGCTAGCATACCTATTTTTATTCCGTGGTTTATACACCAACTATATGCAGCTTTATCTTCCTTAGTTCTTTTATATGGATCAGGTTGTACACATTTATCAACTAGTCCCAAGGCATTTTTTCATCTAATTCAGGCATTTCGTGTGGTACAAAGCAACCTGATTTAGGTTCCCAAGTAAAATGGGCTTCAGCACCGTTTTCACCTAAGTTTTGGAACTTAACTTTAAGTACCTTAACTTTAGTTGTTTTAGCTTCATAGTCTCTATGAACTAATAAACCATGATAACTAGCATCGTACCATTCGCCACCGCCTTTTATATTATACATTGTTGGCTCTTCGATTTTACCATCTTGGCCTTTATACATCTTAGTTGGATGTGCAACAATAAATACTAACACATCATACTTTTTTGCAAAAGTTTCGATCTTAGTTAAGTATTCCATTGTGTAACGGTTAACATCCTCTGTTTGGCAATCAGTGTCTCTAACTTTATTATATGGATCAATAACAAGGCATTTAATACCTTTACGTTTAACTAGCTCAGCTCCTTTACGTAAAACTGACTCTAATGTATAACGTTCCATATCAATAAAGAAAAAGTTATCATTAACATGACTTGCAACTTGATTCCATTTATCGCCGCCAATATCGCCTTTATTAGGCATATCACCCCATACTTTACGCATTAACTTATGTGCATGTAAATATGTAGGAGCATTTTCAGGAGATGCAAACGCTGTTTTCCAACCGTACTCTCTATTATAACCTACACACATTTGATCTACAAAATCTGATTTACCTGAACTAGGTACACCTGTTACAGTTATAAACTGCTTAGTATAAGTAGAAAAGATGTTATCAAAGTTATGTAAGCCTATTTGAAAACCACGTTTAAAACCATTACGAACAAAGTCTGTAACTTCGTCTTCGATGTCTCTAAATGTTGTAACGTTTTCAAGAGGTACAGGATGTGCTATTTCAATACGTGACATTAGCTCCTTAGAGCCGTGCTTAGTTAAGTATTCATTAGCATCTTTACAATCATCAAACGTAGTTATAAAACAAACCTCAGCACCAAGCCTACGTATAAGCTCTGCTTGTAAAGCTAAACCAGGTGGATCATCATCAACTGCAATAATTATTTTTTTCTTATCTTCAAAGTAATCAATACAATTATCTAAATAATCTAGGTTGTTTGTATTTAATGTAGCGCCGTTTGGCACTGACACAACTGGAGTGTAGCCAGCTTCGTGTATAGCAAGTACATCCATTTCGCCTTCAACTATAACACAAGTGTCATGACCAACAACACTGTCTATATTGTAAAATACTTTTTCAGCTCCTTTATATAACTTAAAGTTTTTACGACCATCTCTATATTTAACATTAGTTAGGTTTCCACCTACATAATAATTAAACTGAATAGTATTCTCGGGTTTACCGGTCTGTGGCATAAACTCTTTACCTTCACCTACGCCAACCTCATCTAAGGTTTGTTTAGATATTCCCCTTGTTTTAAACCAATCAATAATTTTAGATTCAACTGGCTTATGTTTAACTTCGGGTATTACATACTCACGCTCAGCTTTGCCTTTACGTTTAAATGTATGTAACTGGAAAGATTTGTCACAGTTATGGCAAGTACCGATACCACGTTCCCAATCATAAGAAGAGCATTTAGCTTTTCTATTTTCAGGTTTCCTAGAAGATGAACACAGGGGACAAATCCCCTGCGTTTTACCTACTTCTAAGCCGTGCTGATTAAAAGTTTCAATTAAGAAACCATTTATTTCTTTATCTTCGACTTGCATTTATTTGATTTAATTAAAATGGTAAATCTGGATCAGCAGCTACTGCTTGTGGTTTATTTTGTGGTTGCTGTTGTCCTCCACCTTCGTAAGGTACTTTGTCAGGGAATGTTCCATTAGTCCATAGAACTTTAACATTACCTAAATAAGTCTTAGCAGTTTTAGCTTCTCTTTCTTCCTTGGTTTGTTCTATACAAACAGGACCTTGGTTGCCAAACTGATCTGGCTCGTCATTTACTGTAATCGTAATAGGTAGGTATTTACCTTTCTTGCCTTCGATTATTTTTGATTTATCAATTGCATTTAAATTGATACTTGCTTTTATTATTCCTGCCATATTATAGGGTTTTATTTATAAAGTAATTATTAGGATCAAAATCCTTGTTGTTAAAGAACAGATCATATATTTCAGATGCTTTTTCTACCTTTTCAAAACCTGTTTTGTAAAAGTTATCTGAGCAATCATATACACCGATCTGACCTGTATTCTTATCTATAGCCATGAATAACATGTCATAGCCAAATAAGTTCTTATATACAAAAGCTTGTGAATCATAGTTATATTTTTTAGCTGACCAATGGAACTTTTCTAAGTCTGCAGTAGTCTTTAAATCAATAACTAATTTTTCACTATGGTTAACTATATCAGCTTTACCTTTCCACCAGTTGCCTGCTAATTCAGCAACGCCTGGAACTTCAAACTCATTACCTTCAGCGTGTATAAGATCACGACAAACTTTGTTGTTCATCATCTTTTCAACTAAAGCTTCGATCTTGTCAACCTCGTGTTGTAACAAACAAACTTCTCCGTCTGTTATTTCCTTGTATTGTTTTGTATTACGTGAGCTAGCTTCTACTATCTTGAAGTTTTTAATTTTATCTGGTTCAAGAATAGCAGTGTGAAAATAGCCTCCTATAAGAAAGTGAGGAGCTGATGGAGTTGGCTTTTTGAACTCAAGCGGATTTGTCATCAGTGTTCTTATATCTGAGTTAGATATAAAGTTTCTACCATATTCGCCATAGTAATGTTCATCGTCCTTCAGCTTCTCTAATATTTCTTTTATATTTTTCATAACGTCGCTAATTCTTTCTCTTGCTCTTTTGTTAATTTATATTTAGATTTTATTGCATCTAATTTACCGCCGCTTTTAACATACTCTTTTGCTTTAAGTAATTGAGCTGTTGATATAGCCGCTTGGGTAATTGTTTGTTTTTTACCGTGGCTATTAGTAGCATCTGCATCTTGTGTATCATCTATTAAAAACAAATTACCAAGTGCATATTTCTTACCATAAGAACTAGCAGCACCATAACGCTGCGGCATTTGCATACCTTTCTGATCTAAGTCGACACCTACAATTGCTACAGCTGTAATAGATTTATTATTACCTGTACCTTTTTCTTCTTCGCCATTAGATAATCTAGCAGTAACCTGCATTACAGGTGGATCAAAGCTTATTAATTCTTCTTTGATAGTTACTGATACATCTAGCTCCTTTAAAAAGGGTTTTGTAGCTTCTAGGATGTCTTCGGCAGATCGGAAATAATACTTACCGAATGAGTTAAATCTACTCTTCTTCGATTTAAACTTCGTTTGAATTTGGGTTAATTTTTGGTTTATTGTCATATATATATAATTACATATTTATTTGTTAATTTACAGATAATCAAGCACTTGCGAGTGATCTACATTATCTATTAACTTGTTTACTGCCTGCTTTTTTAGCTCTGATACTCTTACATATGCAGATACGCCTTTGATGTCTAAACCTGCTGCTATATCATTAGCAGACCATTTTTTACCATCAAGACCATAGCTTTTATTTAAAACAAATACTTCGTCAGAAGTTAAGTGTTTGTTTAGTAAGCTTAGTATATAAGCATTAAGCAGTGTTTCATTGTAAGGATCTGATTTATCAGGTATTTGATAAACCATATCTTCATCTGATGGGTTAGCATCGATACTTAAGAATATACTATTAAAAAACATAGCAACCATCTTTTTATCTTTACCACCATCTTTTCTCATTTCGTTTAGCTTGTGTTCAGGTATACGCATTGTACCTCTATTTATATCAATAGCTCTACGTATGCCGCCTCTTATTCTTTTAGCTAGAAACGATTTTAAAGTTTTCTCAATATCTTCAGATTCAAATAATCTATTTCTATCTATTTTATCTACAGCTTTACATAATTGTAAACTGCCTTCTTGTATTATATCATTTATAGACATAACACCTGAAGCTTCTTGAGATGTTGCAAACTTTCTTGATATATTTTCTACTAATGGTAAGAATATAACTTTAAGTTCTTCAGGATTATAATCAACAAATCTTTTTTGTTTCACTGATTCTATAACTCTTTTAACGTCTTCTTTATATCTTACATAATTTTTAATATTATACTTCTTCATATTTTTCTATTATTTGTTCATTTGTTGAATCGTCTATGTAATAAGTATAGCCGTTTAATTCAATAAATAAAGAGTCTTTACTTCTAATATCAATTATCATTTTGTCTATTTAATAATTCTTTTTCTCTTTTGAGTTCTTCACCCATGTTTCTATGTATTGTTCTCTGTGAGCAATTTAAAACTTTAGCTAATTTAGCTATTGTAATTTTACCTTGCTCATGTGTGTATAGCATCGCGTCGTAAATATCATCTTCTTTAATACTTTTACCTTTACCAGCTATTGTACCTACAATACTTAATTTCTCACTTGTACTTAAACCTGTACCATCTTTAAATACTATTTTACGTAATCTATTTTTAGGTGGATGATCAAGATCTTCCATATATACTTCATAGATCATACTATTTAATATTTGCTGAGGTACTTCAAAAGTAATAAACCCATTGTTTTCATAACATATATGCTCAGCTAGATCTTTAAATTCATCCATTGTCAATTGAGGATTTAAATACCATAAAGTTAATAAATGCCATTTTAAAGACTTATAACTATTAATTTTAGCTTTTGTATTAAACAATGAATAGTAATCGTATGTACCTTCTTCGTAATGCCAACCCCAATCATAAGTCGATGTTGGTGTATCAGAAGAATACTTACGATATATTACTCTGTTTTGGTTTAGATATTTTAAATTTCTGTGTGACATTAGCCCCTTACTCTATATCCTTAGACCCTATTGTCACAGTTTCCATACTGCCTTGCAATGTTTTAAAAATCATATTTTCGGCTTCTATATATTCTTGAAAAGAATTAAATATTGGTTGTGTTTTTTTTGTCATAGGTTTTTTAAGTGTTCTTTATATTTTAATAATTGTTTTCTTTTTTCTAAATTAACAAGACCAGTGTCCATTGCTTCTTGAAATATTTCGTTTTGTAATTCAGCCATACGTTGTGCAACATATCTTCTATGGGACAAACACCGGCGCTTCTTTATAAATTCTTTCATCTTTATTTGCTACATTATGTTTTTCGCCTATATAATAATTCCAATAAGCTTTTATACTACATTCATTTTTAAATTCATCAGGCATACACTGAGGTGGTTGTGTAAAGCCATTATAATCTATACCAAGTGGTTCTATTTTTAACGCGTCTTCACACTTAGTTATACTTAAATGTGTTTTATTGTAACGCTTTTTATATTCATTACCTAAAGCTATCATATGGTCATACAACCAAAAATAATGATCTATACTTTCTCTAACCCATTTAGTTGATGGATGGTTATAATGTGCTTTTTTATATGGTACATTTGTATCTTCATTAAAATGATGATGTGCTGTACAAAGCATTTGAGCTGATTCTAAGATCATTTTAACAACATGTTTATTGTATTGTACCTTAGCAGCTACAACTGGATCTCTATGTAAATAAAATATATTCATCGTTCCCAACTGTATTTAGTTTTATCTCTTATTTTGTTTAGCTTATCAATTAGTTTGTAAGCAACGTCTTCGCTAATCTCATCAGCATAAAACATATCATATATTAATCTTCTCATTCGTAATTTCTTAAACATTTGTAATGTGGATGTCTGTAGCTACCAGCTTGTGTTCTTTGAAAGTAGGTAAATGTAGCACGCTGACCGATATAGTCATGAACGTTGTTAAGCATATTTGTAAGTGCTTGATAATCATAGCCTTTACCTGGTGGGCAGCCGAACTCTACGCCTTCATCATCTTGCATAATGAATTTACCTAGTGTACCTTCACGCTTGCCTTTACCTATTTCATAGCCAACAATTGTAGCTTCTGTATCGTGGAAGTCTTTAAACTTCATAAGATCCCATGATCTTGTACCTTTGTATTTACCAGATGGTGTTCTGTATATAGAGCCTTCGTAACCTATTTTAAGGTTTTTCTTGTGCATTACAACAGCATCGTCAAAGTCGAGAACTAAATTGTTATCTATAATTTGTAGACAAGATTTATTCTTAAATGATTTTTCAGCTAATAAAAATAAATATCTATCTGTATAAGTGCCTATTGTCATGCTTGCTACATCATACATATGATATTGTACTAGCTCTGCAGCTTCTGCTTTATCATTATCTGTTGGTTTTTTCTTCTTAACAAGAGATATAATCTTTTCAAAGTCATCTTTTAGTCCGTGATTGTATAGCTCGCCGTCAAGTACAGCTGTAGGGTTTTTTGCAAAGAAAGGCTTTAGAACCTGTTCAATGTGTTCTACATTCATAAACCTATTGTTAGCACGAGAGAACGCGCCTTTGGCAGTAAATAAACAGCGTACGCCATCTAGTTTTGGTTGAATAAATGCTGGGTAATCTGCTTTGTCTTCATTGTATTTATGTGCTAGCATTGCTTTAATATTTTCCACTTCCATCATTTAGTTTTTTATTTATTTTATTAATTTTCTTTAGTATAATTGCTGCTTTTTCATATTCTTCTTTACCTTCAAGAATCATCATGATAGTTTGTAACTTAGCTAGTTCACCAACTAATCTTTCTTCTTCATCCATACCAAACTTATTAGTTACATCATCTATAACAAAACCATTTTCATATAGTTTTCTTACTTGGTTATGGTAGTCTTCATCCATTTGTTCTTGCTTTTCAACTATTCTATCGAATATAAGATCAGCTAGCATTTGTATTTCTTTTTTTGTCATAATTATATTATCCGTTAGTTATCGTATTTAGTTTGTAATTATATATCTTCATTTATTTCTTTAGCTATTTCGTAAAAGTTTACTTCATCTATAAAAGCTCTAGCATAGTCTTCAATAAGTCTAGGCGTGTCACAAGTATCAAAGTTAGTAAACACACAGTCTTCTACTATTTCTTTTAAATAATCTGCGTTAACTTTTTCTTCAAATTCGATGTCACCTAATATTTCTAGGTTAATACGCCAAGTAGCGTAGTTTGTCCATCCGTTGTATTTTTTATCTTCCATACCACGAAAAGCCCGTACCTTTTGAGTACGAGCTAATGTGGAAACTAAACTACTATTAACTAACTAACAGTCTGATTAATCTCTTCTGATTCAGTAAATTCTTCCTTTAACCATTGCAGTTCTGCCATGTCAAAGTTGTAATCACTGTCTTCATTCATAATTTCTTCATATATTTTTTCTGCTATTTCTGCAAATTCTTCTAGTAGTGTATCATCAAAGTATATATCATCTAGAAAGTATTGATCTGCATATAGAGTACAATGCCCATTAGAATAGCTTATCATTTCCATAATAGCTGAAGGTATATCAGAGTCATAGTAATATACATCTTCTGATATACAAACATTATTCATATCATGAGTTACTACATATACAGAATACCCATCTGAAGTTGTTTCTTCATACGCATATATGTCTGCGCTTTGATAAGCGTTTTCATCTATTGTTAAGCCATAATACTTTTTTACAGCATCTATCATTTTTTCTTGTGTTGGTTCTTTTGGTTCCATGTTAGTTAATTTAATTTAGTATTGAGACAGTTAGTAAAATTGTATAGAGTATTAGCGCTAAAACTGCCAATATTAGCGCTAAATCTCTTTTATCTTTATCCATTAGACTTATTAATTTGCTTTATTGTATACAATACAAGTCTTTTTAGCCTTTCAGCTCTGTTTTTTATTAACATTCTTTTGTTATGTTCCCACTCATATAATGTACCTTCACTTGATATTACCTTGTGAGCAGATTTATATTGTGGATTTAGTTGATAACAGGTGTAAATACTACCGTTTTTATTTAGTAGATTTTTTCTAATATAACCTGATTTATGCTCGGATATACAATCACCTGTCGGTAATGTAAAACAAGTTGTACCTCTTTTTGTTTGAGATGGACTTGATGTATCTTTAGCACCTAGTGCTTTTAATGTTTCTAAAGCTAGTTTTTCTTCGTTCATATTTATTTATTTATTAGCCAATCACCCCATATAATGTCTTTTTGAGTAAGATCATGATAGAATACATCGCCAAATGTACATATAGATCTTATTTCGTCAATAGTTAAGTCAGAGTAATTGTTTTTGGTTTTAATACTATCAAATAGCCAGTTGACAGACTGATACTCTTCAGCATTTTCTTTCATCTTAGCTTTGATATGTGGTTTTAATTTATCGTATAACATATTTATATTATCCTTTAGTGTTCGTATTTAATTTGTAATTATTTTAAGTTTTGTAGTAATTTATGCATTATTTTACCATGATTTTCATGATAAAACTCGAACCATTCGTCTTCAAATAGCTCTAAACCTGCTTCAGTTAAGTATTCTGTTGAGTCAAAAACGTAGTGATCATTCATTTCATCGCAAACTGCTTGAAATATTAAGTCATATATGTGACCATCTAACTTTTCTACTATTGTTTCAACGGTTTTATCTACATCTGCATGAGAAAAAGGATTTCTATAAAAGTTTTCACCTTTTAATTCTTGTGTTTGTACAGAGCTTTTAGCTATTTGATATTCTTTTGATTGTCTAATTTCATTTAGCGTTCTTTGTTTTGCCATTTTTATTAGATTTTAATTGATTATACGCTTGTTTTAACTGTGCGATTTCAGTTTGACACTTTCTTATTTGTTCTTTATTACCTCGATCTTGATAGAATTTTGTCCAAGAATACAAGTTTTCGAGTTGTTTTGTTATTTTATTCATATATTATTTAATATATTATCCAATAGTGATCGTATTTAGATTGTAACAAAGTAGTTTTATCTTATTATATTGTAATTGAGATATTTCTAGATTGTTTAGCGCTCGATCGAGATAGCGCTCTGCAATTTCTTCGTCAACATCTAAGTAATCGATGTAAGTTTTACCTATTTGCTCGAACATAGTGTCGTTACCTACATAAGTAGTTGAGCATCCATCGTATTTATACTTAGTTTTACGTTGACTTGAACCACCAGACATAGATCTTAGTATACCAAAACCTGCTCGTTTTGTAAGTTTACTAGCTTTGTCTGCATCTTCACGTGACATTACTTGAACAGTATTGCCAGTTTTATGGTTGATAGTGTCAATACAACCGAGTTTTTCTTCAGTTGAACACTCGACACAGACAGTATATCCGAGATCTAATCTTGCTTGTGGAATATTGTGGTTACATTTCATACCACGAAAAGCCCATACCGGTTAAGTATGAGCTGACCTTATTTTAAATTGTAAGGCACCATGTTCGTCAGTTGTTTGTCAACTTGTTATGTAAGTTAAGCCTTTGTAGTTAAACCAGCTTGTATATTCGTCTGGTATATTATTAATAGTGTAGCCTTTTAATAGTTTTCCATCTAATCTTATTAGTGATCTGTCGCTTGGGTAAAATTTAATTGTTTTCATGTTATTATTATCCATTAGTATTCGTATTTAGTTTGTATTTTTTAATTAGTTCTCTTACTTCTTTACCTAGTTCTTGGTCGTTAGGACACTTAATAGCGAGTTCTCTTACTACTATTCCCATTGTTGCTAGTAAAGACTTCTCGTCTTCAATAAAATCCCATTCTCTATCTCTATTCATTTTGTTAATTCTTTTAGTATTTTTTTAATTAGTTTATCTGCATACTTTACATATTCATCATTAGTTTCTTCAAACCATAGATGATCAAACATGTAATAATCTAGCTCGTTATACATAGTGTTTACCATTCTGTCACACACTTTATCAATTACTTCTTGCTCAGTCATTTGTATTATTTATTTTATTTATTAGTTTGTGTATTTCGTCATAGTTAAAAGTAGAATACACTTTGTCTACTTTATTTTGTACATAGTTGTACGTAATTTCTTTAATTGGTCTAGCAAATTGAGATGTAACAAGATTACGTTGTGTCCAACCGTGACTAGATTTACTTTTGTTGTAGATTTGTAGTTTACCACTACCATCACCATAATCTATAACTGTTAAGTTATCTGTTTGTATATATTTCATATTGTTATTATCCATCTCTCGTCGTATTTAGTTTGTAATATATAATTCACTATTTAGTTTTATAGTTTAAAATTCCTAGTTTATCACATAGTTTATCAGTTTCACTTTTATAACCTTCTTGTTTCCAAAACGGATTTAACCAGTCAGTATTATTCATCATTTCATCGTGACACCATTGTTTCTCATTGTCACTAAGTTGATAGTAGTGTATGTCAAATTCTGACATTGCTACTTTGTCTATTGTAGTATTTATATTATTCATAGTATTTGATTTAGTATTTCATAATGATCTTCTTGTTGAGTTTTGTTTAGTGACATAAAGATACCATTAGCTTCACCAGGATAATTTAGTACATGATTTATTATTTGTTGTTCAAGTTCAGCTTGATTTACTATTTTGTTCATTTCAT
>Ga0228634_1000463_pt1 | contig 30577 bp, 24 predicted proteins | sample 42DmetaG_FD_190063 | JGI IMG/M metagenome (GOLD analysis project Ga0228634, IMG submission 190063) | Seawater microbial communities from Monterey Bay, California, United States - 42D | ecosystem: Environmental > Aquatic > Marine > Coastal | place: USA: California | collected 2016-09-27 | reverse complement strand
AAGTCTAAAGAAAGCAAATGAGATATCTAAAAAAGATGAAAATAATTGGATAAAAAAAGGTAAAATATATCGTTTCCTTATCTCGAAAGGATATGAACATGAATTAATAAACGAAGCGATATACGAATTAGACTTAAAGTAATAACAATTATTAACATCAATGATAAATTATATCTATACATTTAGATTTTATCTTTAATAAATATTAATTAATTTAGCATATTAAATATAAGCAATGTCAGATTCTATAGTAGTCATACCTACATATAACGAAAAAGAAAATATTGAAAATATGATTCGAAAAGTAATGTCTTTCGAAAAACAGTTTGACTTATTAATCGTTGATGACGCGTCCCCTGATGGAACTTCCTCTATTGTAAAAAAATTACAAAAAGAATTTGCTAATAGAATCTTTTTAGAATCAAGGTCTGGTAAACTAGGTCTGGGTACTGCATATATTCATGGATTTAAATGGTCTATTAATAAAAAGTATGACTACATTTTTGAGATGGACTGCGATTTCTCTCACAACCCGGATGATTTGATCCGACTTTATAATGCTTGCGCCAAAGGTGGGGCAGACTTGAGTATAGGTTCGAGATATTGTAAAGGTGGACGAGTAAAAAATTGGCCTTTAAAAAGGATACTAATGTCATACTTCGCAAGTGTTTATGTACGTTTAATCTTATTAATCGGTATCAAAGACACTACTGCAGGGTTTAAATGTTACAGAAGAGAAGTTCTTGAGAAAATAAATTTAGACGCTGTAACTTTCAAAGGATATGCTTTTCAAATATGTATGAAATACGCAGCTCTTAAACATGGATTTAAGATAGCTGAAGTACCTATTACTTTTGTCGATAGACTTTACGGTTTATCAAAAATGAATTCTGGCATTTTTAAAGAAGCTTTTTTAGGGGTTTGGACAATGAAAAAAATGAAATTATGAATAATACACTAGTATTAAAAGGTGGAAAAATTATTAATGAAGGGAAATCTTTCATTAGTGATATTTTGATTAAAGATGGTATAATTATTAAAGTTGCAGAAAATATTTCAACTGATGAAAATGCTACTGAATATAATTTAGAAGGAAAATATATACTTCCAGGATGTATAGATGACCAGGTACACTTTAGAGAACCAGGCCTAACTCATAAAGCTGATATCCATCATGAATCTAGAGCTGCAGTTGCTGGTGGTATCACATCATTTATGGAAATGCCAAATACTGTTCCTAATGCATTAACTCAAGAATTATTAGAGGATAAGTACCAAATTGCTTCTAAAAACTCCATCGCCAACTACTCTTTCTTCATGGGAGCGTCTAATGATAACATAGATGAAGTACTAAAGACAAATGAAAAAAATGTTTGTGGTGTAAAAATATTTATGGGATCTTCTACTGGTAATATGCTTGTAGACAGTGAAACTGCACTTAACGACTTATTTTCTAAGGTCCCTCCATTACTAATAGCAACTCACTGTGAAGACGAAGCTACAATTAGAGCAAATACCGAAATATACCGAAAAAAATACGGTGAAAATGTCCCTATAAATTGTCACCCTTTAATAAGAAGTGAAGAGGCTTGCTATATTTCGTCTTCTCTAGCAGTTAATTTAGCTAAAAAACACAACACTAGATTACATATTTTACATATTTCAACAGAGAAAGAGTTAAGTTTATTTGATAATTCTATCCCTTTAAGCAAAAAACAAATCACTGCTGAAGCTTGTATTCATCATCTTTGGTTTACAGATAAAGACTATGATCAGAAAGGGACATTTATAAAATGGAATCCAGCTGTTAAATCTGAGTCAGATAGAAATGCTATCTGGAAAGCAGTATTAGATAACAGAATTGATGTTATCGCTACTGACCATGCTCCTCATACAATTGAAGAAAAAAAACAAACTTATTTTAAAGCACCATCAGGTGGACCTTTAGTACAACATGCTCTTCTTGCTATGCTTGAAAAGTCATCTGAAGGTTTGATTTCTTTAGAGAGGGTAGTTGAAAAAATGGCTCATGCTCCATCAGAACTATTCAATGTATCACAAAGAGGGTTTATTAAGGAGGGATATTATGCAGATATAGTCGTTGTTGATCCGAATAAGCCATATGAAGTCAACAAATCAAACATCCTTTCAAAGTGTGGGTGGTCACCTTTTGAAAACCATAAATTCAAACACTCAATTGAAAAAACTTTTGTTAATGGTAATTTGGTTTATGACAATGGCAATATAAATGAGGGTTTTACTGGTAAAAGATTGTTATTTAACAGAGGATGATAAAAATATTTTCGTTTTTATTTTTAATTATTTTAACAAACAGTTGTTCCTCTGAAATAAAAAGAAAGGATCCTCCTAAAGATTTAATTCCGAAAGACTCAATGGTCTTAATATTAAAAGATTTGACCTTAATAGAGTCTCACATAAAAAGTAAACAACCAATTGTTTTTTATAATGGGGAAGCGATGAAAAAGTCTGGAGTTAAAGTTTTAGAAAAGTACGACATAGACACTCTCCGATTTGGAAATTCTTTTGATTATTACGGATCTTATCAGAATGAAATAAATTCAATATATAGTGCTATCATTGATTCCGTCAATAAAGAAATATTATTTTTAAAATCCGAATAAACAGAATTAAAATTACTTTTGTTTATTTGGGTTTATCTAAACTTCCTATCTGGATTTTCTTTCAAAAAAGACTCCCACTTGTTTCCTTTTGCTTTATTATGCTCACCTACTCCTTTTGAAAAATAATGGCAAACAGCGATTGCTAATCCATCCGTTGAATCTAAATATTTAGGCATTTCACTAAAACCCAAAATAGTTTGTAGCATTGCTGCCACCTGTTCTTTTGAAGCATCCCCATTCCCTGTAACAGCTTGTTTTACTCTTCTAGGTGTGTACTCTTCAAAAGGAACATTATTGCTCAAAGAAGCAGCTATTGCAACTCCTTGAGCTCTTCCTAATTTAATCATTGACTGAACATTTTTCCCGAAAAAAGGAGCCTCAATAGCCATCTCATCTGGTTTATACTCTTTTATAATATGATCAAGTCTTTCAAATATTTTTTTAAGTTTATCGGGATGTGTTGCCAACTTACTTAAATGAATAACACCGAAATTAATTAAAGATAATTTCTTAGCTTTAACGTGTATAATACCATACCCAAGGATGTTTGTTCCAGGGTCAATACCAATAATTATTTTATCTTCAATCATTTAATACAAGCTTGTAGGTCATAAAAATATGAAAAATAAAAAGATAATCTTCAATTTAGTCAAGGTAACAATTGTTATCGGTTTGATTGTATTGGTATCTAAAAATATTAATAAAATTAACCTTCATGATTGGCTAAACTTAAAGATATTAAACCTTGACTATTTATTATTCGCTTTCACCCTAGTATTCATTAACTGGGGAATCGAATGGATGAAATGGATAAAAATGATAGATTTAATTCAATTAAAAAATAAAAAATCTAATTGGGTATTATTTCAATCATTTTCAGCTGGTATTATAAGTGGGGTTTTGACTCCTAATATGTTGGGTAATTTCATTGGTAGGTTATATTATTTTAACAGGGAGAATCGTCCAGCTATAACCTTAGGAACTATGCTGACAAATTATAGCCAATTTTTTGCTAGTATTTTATTTGGCGTACTATCTATCGTTTTTTTAGAAGAAACTCCTTTGGAGATTGAACTCAATTTATATTTATATTCTCTACTAACCTTAGTTCTACTACTATTACTATTCCCATATTACTACATAGAAAAAACAAGAATTTCTGTCTTTCATAAAAAAAACAGCTTAAGACTATTCTTTTCATTCATTTCTAAAAACATTTTTTTTCGAACTCAAATATTAACCTTAAGTATTATAAGGCATTTTATTTTTACACTACAATTTTGGTTAATATTAAATACTTTTGAAAACACTTTTAACCTTGAAACCTTTTTTTGGATTTGGCAAGTATTTTTTTGGACAACCTTAATTCCCTCTTTATGGCTTGGCAAATTATTTATAAGAGAATCAGTAGCTCTAATAATATTAACTAATGTTGGGTTTGGAGAAATTGAAGTATTATCTTCATCTATTCTATTATGGATAATAAACTTAGCATTACCTTCAGTATTTAGTTTATTTATTTGTAAACAAAAGAAATCGTAATGGTTTTTAGTTTTATTATTACATATAGCGTCTACTCAACATCTCAATTAATTTACCTTTTTCGTGCTAAGAAAAAAGACAACTTCGAGACGAATTCTTTTACAAAAAGAATTAACTTAAACTCAACTTCTTTAATTGTTCCATTTAGAAATGAATCAAAAAGAATAACTGAATTACTAAATAGTATAAAAAGGTCTCCTGAATTTCCTTTAGAGGTCCTTTTTATTAATGACCATTCTAATGATGATTCAGTGATTAAAATAGAAAATAATCTTAAAGGTTACGATATAAATTATAAAGTAATTCATCTTCCTGAAAACAAAATTGGTAAAAAAGAAGCAATTAGATTTGGAATCAAAAACACGAATATAAACACAAAATATATTTTAACCTTTGATGCGGATATATCTTTTAATGAAAAATATTTTACAAACTTAAAAAACTTACCCTTAAAGGATTTATATATTTTACCTGTTTTAATGAAGGGAAACGGGCTACTTGAATCATTTTTCTCTCTTGACTATAATTTATTAAATATTATCAATAGAATCACTTTTGGATTCAAACGACCTATTTTAGCTAGTGGGGCAAACCTACTATTCAACAAAGAGGTTTTTACTAAATTAGACAGTATTCAATCTCATAAGCATATTGCATCTGGTGATGATATGTTTTTATTACGGGACTTTGTTCAAAACAAAGCCTCAATCCATCTATATAATCATAAAAACAACATCGTCAAAACCTCATCCCCATCAAGTATATATTCCTTCTATCAACAAAGAGTCAGGTGGGTCTCAAAAAATAAAACACTTAACGATACACTAAATAATAAAATAATCTTTTTTAATTCAATAGTACTACTTTTTTTCTATTTAACGATAATCAAATATATTTCTAAAAATGAATTGCTTATCGGTTTTTACATACTTATTTTTAAAAACTTTCTTGATCTTTTAATCATTTCTGTATCCGAAGTACAACTCTCTAAAACAGAAAAGATAATCCTTCCTCTCTACATTATTATACAACCTTTTTACTATTTATCATTATGGATTATACCATTACTTCATGAAGTAAAATGGAAAGAAAGATACATAAAAAAAGGCTAATCAAAATGAAAAGCCTTTTTTGTAAATTCTATATTTTATTCCTCGCTAGAATGGTAAGTCATCATCAGTACTTTCTGAATTCATTTCATTTGAAGCAACTTGAGTCGAATTATTATTATCTAAAGACATAGAAGATGGTCCACCTTGAGGTATATTACCTCCAGCAGCACCTACTTTTTCAATTCTCCATGCTTCAAGAGTGTTAAAATGCTTAACTTCTCCTTGTGGACTAGTCCATTCTCTTCCTCTTAAGTTAAAAGACACTTCTACTTGGTCATTAGGCTGTATAGCATCTAACAAAGAACATTTATCTTGAGTAGCTTGAAACAATATATCTTGAGGATACATGCTTGACGCATCTGTAACCACAAACTCTCTTTTGGCAAATTTCTCACTAATCTGAACCGTTTGATTCACTAATTTTACAATTCCGTTTAATTTAAACATGTTTACTTTTTTTTTATAAATTTTTAGTTATTAAATGCTAAAAGTGTTAACCAAGCATCTTTTAATTTATCTTTCTCTAACAAAGACTTCGCTTTATTATGAAGAGCTTCTTCTAATTTATTAGGAGAACTTTCTAATTCTACAAACAAATCACTTAACTCTATCAATTTGTACTCATTAACTTCAGTTTCATCAGGCAACTCTTCAATTCCCGCAAGCTGTCCTAAATCATTACCCGTAAGAATTTTACTTGACTTTATATCTGATGGTAAAGATTCAAAACCTACACCACATGTTGTGATAGGTTTCGTGATTTCAAACATAGAATTTTTGTCTGATCTACAATACCAGTTACCTCCCATTCTAGAAACCAAATCAATTTTATGTTGGTCAATCATTCCTTTATCATCAAGAATAGCCTCATTAATATGAATTTTAACCACCTCGCAAATAACTAGATTACCTGCGCCACCTGCTGCTCCTAACTCAATAACTTCATTGACTTTACATTCAAACTGAACTGGAGACTCTCCTACCCTCATAGGTTTCACAATCTCAGAAGATACTGGAGTAAAACCAGCTTTTTCAAATTCACTTACCCCAGGCTTGTAAGGCGAACTAGCTAAACTCATTTGATGAACTATATCGTAGTTCACAACATTAATAACAACCTCAGGGTTAATTTTAACATTATTATAAGTATCCTTTGTTTGATTTGTCCTACCGCTTCTAGCGGGAGAGAAAATCATAATTGGAGGATTAGCACTAAAAACATTAAAAAAACTAAATGGCGCTAAATTAGCATTCCCTTCTTCATCAATAGTTGATGCAAAAGCAATAGGTCTAGGACCAACCGCTCCTAAAAGATATTGATGAAGTTTTGGTATTGGAAGAGACTTTGGGTCTACTGATAACATCATAATATAAATTTGATAAACAAATATAATAGATTTTAAACGCTTTAAGCTTTTTATAGTAAAGGATTTATTCACAATTTGTAAGAAAAACACAATGAAAAATTAAGTAATAAATACATTTTTTAATTTTTATTGATTATTATGATAAAAACAAACTATTTTTGGTTTCTATGAAAAATTTATTCATCATATTATCATTGACTCTCATTAACTATTTTAATGTTTTAGGACAAAGAAATATTAAAGACTCAACAATAGGCACGCCATGGATAGCTGTTCATTATGGTGCAAATTGGACAAAAAAAGATTTGTCTCTTAAGTTTGGCTTCCTAAATCATATAGGAACTCTCGCAGGATACAAAACAAAAAAAAATTGGTTCTACGGTGTAGAAGCTAATTTTATTTATGGAAATAATGTTCAATTAAATGGAATGTTTAATCACTTATTAGATTCCAAAGGAAACGTAACAGATGTTAACGGGGATGTTGGTATAGTTGTTGTTTCTGCCAGAGGACTAAATACAAACTTAGTAATTGGAAAAGTTATCCCAATTTTTAGTCCTAACAAAAACTCAGGAATATTTATAAATTTTGGAGTAGGATTTCTATCACACAGATATCGAATTGACACACAAGACCAAGTAATACCAGGGTTAGAGCTTAATTATAGAAAAGGTTATGATAGGTACTCTTTCGGTCCAAATCTTAGTCAATTTATAGGTTACACTTTTATGTCTAATTATGGACTAGTTAATTTCTACGGAGGGTTTTACGCTCAACAAGGGTTCACAAAAAATCAAAGAACCATCTTTTTTGACATGCCTGGTTTAGAAGTCCCACAAAGTACAATGCTTGACATACAAGTTGGTTTAAAACTCGGTTGGTTAATCCCTATCTACAAAAGACAACCTAAAGAATTTTATATAGACTAATGAAAGTATTATACAATATTGGGATTTATTTCTATGGATTTACTTTGTTAGTCCTATCGTTTTTTCATAAAAAAGCAAAACTATGGGTTAATGGTAGAAGATATTATTTCAAAAGTTTACCTAAGATTACATCTAAGAACTTATATTGGTTTCATTGTGCATCTTTAGGAGAGTTTGATCAAGCACTTCCTGTCATGAATGCTTTTAAAGAAAAGGACTCATCTGTTTTTATTTTAGTAACATTTTTTTCCCCATCCGGTTTTGAACATTATAATAAGAGAGAACATCAAGTTGATTTTGCTTGCTACCTACCTCTTGATACGAAAAGAAATGCTTCAAGGTTTATTAAACACTTTAGTCCTAAAAAAGTCTTTTTTGTAAAGTATGAGTTTTGGGCAAACTATATTTTTGAAGCCAAAAAGAATAATGCGGAATTATTCTCTATTAGTTCTATATTCAGAAAAGACCAATATTATTTTAGACCTAAAGCAACATTTTTTCCATCAATACTTAAACAGTTCGATTATTTTTTTGTTCAAAACAAAGAATCGTTTGAATTATTAAACTCAATTGGCATAAAACAATGTATTGTTTCAGGAGACACTAGGTTTGATAGAGTAATAGAAAATAAAAAAAAGCTTGTCACAAACGATATAATTAAAGACTTTAAAAATAACAAAACAACTCTTGTTATTGGTAGCTCGTGGTTTTCTGATGAATCTATTTTAATACCGATTATTAATAAACAGCTTTTTGATTTTAATTTTATAATTGCTCCTCATGACATCTCTGAAAACCATATCCAACAAATCATAAAAAAATTAAATGTACCTTTTGTAAGGTATACAAACATACCTAAGAGTGCAAAAAAACAGAGTGCAAACGTTTTAATACTTGACTCTATAGGTCAGCTTACTAACGCATATCACTATGGTGATATAGCCTATATAGGTGGAGGGTTTTCAGGAAAATTACACAATATTCTTGAACCATCTGTATTTGGACTACCTGTCATATTCGGACCAAAACATAATCGTTTCCCTGAGGCAAGTTTTTTTATTGAAAATAAAATAGCCATTTCAATTCATGACGAGAAAGAATTGATAAACGCGATAAAAGAATTTGGAACAAGTTTTCCTGTTTTAAAGAAAGAGATAATTTGCCTAATTAACAAACAGAAAGGTGCAGCTTCTAAAATTGAAAAATTTGTTACCTCTGAATCGTTTTAATAACCTCTTCATTTTCATAGATGATTAGAACAAAACCTTTTTCATCTTCTAATAAATCATTTCCCATTAAATTTATTTTACGAATAGTTTCATTAGTACTCTTTTTGTTAATTACCGAAATAATATTCGAGTAAGTTTCAATACCATCTAGAGTTGTTTGTTTTAACCTATAATAAACTATTGCATCAGGTGCTACGTAATCATAACTATTATAAACTATTGGTAAATTTGAATTCCCTGAACTCTTAATCACAGAAACAACTCTAGAATTTTTATCTTTATCTAGACGTTCTAATGTGAAAAAATCTATATCTTTTTCCGTTTTTGTTTCCCATTGAATTAAAATCTTATTACTACCTATATTTTTCCCTTTAAAGTTTGATAATTTTATAGGTAATGGACTTACAGGAGAATCAAAACTAACTACATCACGAAAGTTCATTGAAAATAAACGATTGCCAGAACTAGTTCCACCTTCTGCAACAACCCCACAAACAACATTAAACTCACTAACTCCAGTATAGCTACAAGAAACAATATATTCGGTTGCACCTATTGAAATACCTGAAAATAAGTTTTGACTAGACTTAAACTTTATACCATTAGTAACCATACTAGCTGTCAGCTCAGTAGGAGTTTCTAATAAATAACTTGAAGGAGATAAAAAAGTAGTAAATTCTCTCAAAGCACTCCCTGAACCTCCCCCGTCAACGTCGATTGCTTGTGCTAGAAAAGAACTCAATGTATATGGTAAACCTGTTGACTGGTCTAAAAATCGAACTTGAAATTCTATTCCATACGAATCACCATCTGAAGTTGAAGGCCCTGAAATTTGCGGCTCCCAATCTTGAGTGCTTGAACTACCATCGATTGATGTTAAAGTCGCTCCACCAAAAATGGAAATTATTTCTATTTCTGCATCAATAATAACTCCAGATTCAACACCTACATTAGACCAAAAATAAACAGCTCCAATAGTTCCTGCTCCTGTCCCACCTCGGATATAAACCCCATCTCCTACTCCATTATTAAAATTTAATTCAGTTTGAGAAGAAAGTGTACAAATCAAAAAAGAAAAAATTAAACATATAACCATTCTATGATTTATAAAATTTAATATGTTCTTATTTGTTTTCATATGATTTTTTTTAACGCTTTATATGATTTACGATAAAATTTTAATAATAACAAGTTTTTATTAAAAATAAGTATTTAAATAGCTAAAATAAAAAAAGAAAGCTTTCTTATATTTGTAATAATTTTAAACTATTATCGTTATTAAAAACATGAAGTTTATACTTGTCTTATTATCTTTTTACTTAACTGTTAACATATATAGCCAAAGTAACTTTATTAGTTGTATTCGAACTGAAGACAATGGAGATATAATAATTAATTGGAGTCAAGTAGATGATCCTCTAAACACATTTGTTTCCTATGACATTAATAGTTTTGAAAATGGAAATATTGGAACCGAAAGCATAATTTCAAACACTTCTTTTTCAATACCTGCAATAAATCAATCAAATACATTTTATATACAATCCAATTTCGCTTCTGGAGTTACAATGAGCGACACTTTTTCTAATATCTTTCTTCAACTGAATAATCCTTTAGATGGAACAGCTGTTCTTCAATGGAACAACCCTTCTCCGAAAGTACTTGACAACTACTACAAAATCTATAGAGAATACCCTTCTGGAAACTGGACTTTTATTGATTCTGTTCCATATGGAACCTCCTATTTTGTTGATACAATTGACATTTGTGAAAGCTTCTTAAATTACCAAATTAAATTAAAAAATAAAGGATGTGATTTCACTTCCAATATTGAAGGAGCAACTTTCAAGGACAAAATAAGTCCTGATATTCCAGAGTTTACATCTATCTCATTTGACACAATCACTGGAAATGTATCTATCAATTGGAATCCAACTTTTCAAAGTGATACCTACGGTTATATAATATATAAACTAGACGAAAATGGCTTTTCCAACGAACTCGATACAGTATATGGTCAAAACAGTTCAAACTATACTTACCTGGAACAAAACTTAAACTCTAGTCTATCTTTTACAATTGCTGCTTTTGACTCTTGCTATGTAAACGGAACAGGCTCAACTTTTCAAACATCTGCAAAAGGAGAGATCAATTCTAGTATTTTATGTACTTCAAGCATAGATGTCTGCTCTAAAAAAATAACTTTAAATTGGAACGAGTATTCAGGATGGGAAACATCAAACTACATCATCTACCTAAAAGACGAAAATGGAATTTGGAAAAATATAGACACAACAGAATATCTACAATACATTTATACTGGACAGGTATTTAAAAACTATACATTTGCTATAAAAGCAAATTCGATCAACAATATTGAAGCATTCTCCAACTTAGTTAGTGTTTTTGTTTCTGCGCCTACTCAACCTTCTATTAATTACATTGAATCTGTTTCTGTTGAAAATAACAACATAGAATTAAAGCATCTTATTGAATTAACAAATGGTGTAAAAGAACTATCATTCCAAAAGAAAAATAAAGAAGGAGTTTTTGAAGAGTTTCAAAGGATAATTCCAGCATCTAATCGTATTACAATTACCGATAATCAAGTTAAACCTAACAGGCAATCTTATAGCTATCAAGTAGTGGTTATTGACAGTTGTGATAATGTGGGAGACTCTTCTAATGTCGCCGAAACAATTTTTCTAAAAAGTTACTCTGAAAATAATTCCTTAACTCATTTCCTAGATTGGAGCTCTTATGATTCCTTTGAAGGTTCACTAATAGAATATCAATTATATAAAGGAGATGATGGAGTATTTGAACCAACCCCTTATGCTCATTTAAACAGCAACCAATACTTTTATAACGATCAAATTCTATCAACTAATTTCTCAGGTAAATCTTGCTATTATATTGAGGCTATTGAAGGTAATAATATTTATGGAAAAGCAGAAAGGAGTAAGTCAAATATAATTTGTCCGACAATAGAGCCGATTATATATATTCCTAACTCTTTCACACCAAATGGAGATGACATTAACCCCATATTTCGTCCAGTATTCTCATTTGTTGAAATAGAATCCTATTCTTTGGAAATATTCAATCGTTGGGAACAGCTTATTTATCAAACAGGTAATTATCGTGAAGGATGGGATGGCACTATAATGAACTCTAATAAAAAAGCAATAGAAGGTATGTATATTTACCAACTGAAACTAAATGGTGGAGATGGAGTTCAGAATATTAAAAGAGGAATAGTAAATCTTATTAGATAATCCCCCTTTACTTTCAACTTTACTTTTAATTTTGTCTAGTGAAAAAAATATTAATTATACAGACAGCTTTCTTAGGTGATGTGATTCTAGCAACTCCTGTTATTTCGGAATTGAAACGGTTATTTCCATCTTCAGAAATTGATATTCTAGTAAGGAAAGGAAATGAAAGCTTACTGGCTAATAACTTAAAGATAAATTCTGTTTTCACTTTTGATAAAAAGAATGGTAAGATAAAAGCAATTATATCCCTTATCAAAAAGTTTAGAAAAGAACAATACGATCTCGTTATCAATCTTCATCGGTTTGGTAGTTCAGGTATAATTGCAGGACTTTCAAAAGGAAAAAAACGATATGGTTTTGCCAAAAATCCTTTTTCGTTTTTATACACAAAAAAGTTTAACCATGAAATCGGTAATGGAAAACATGAAGTAGAAAGAAACTTGAGTATCCTTAAAGAGTTTGGTGCTATAGAAAAATTAAGACCCGAACTTTTTCCATCAGAAGATGACTTTTTAATAGCTGATCAAATTGGAAATGGAACCTACTTCTGCTTTGCTCCTGCTTCAGTATGGTTTACCAAACAATTACCCGTTTCAAAGTGGGTTGAGTTAATCAATTATTACACCGAATTTGGAACAATATATTTACTCGGAGGAAAAGGAGACGTAGATTTTTGTAATTCTATTATTGAGCAAACAGAAAGTAAAATGGGGATTAACCTAGCTGGGCAATTGAACCTACTAGAATCTGCTGCATTAATGAAAAATGCAACTCGAAACTTCGTTAATGATTCGGGTCCCCTACATATCGCTTCAGCTATGAATGCACCTGTAACAAGTTTCTTTTGCTCAACTGTCCCTGATTTTGGGTTTGGACCATTATCTGATGATTCTGAGATCAAACAGGATGTAGAAAAATTAGCTTGTAGACCATGTGGTTTACATGGGCATAAAGCTTGCCCAAAAGAGAACTTCAAATGTGGAAACAATATTGATTTAGGACTTTCAAATGAAGCCTGAAGAGATTAACAACCAACGTATTTTATTTTCTGCTCTTAATTGGGGAATGGGACATGTATCTCGATCCATTTCAATAATTCACCAACTTAAAAATCAAGGGAATAACCTTTTCATTGCATGTTCAGGTTCACAAAGAAAAGTCTTCGAAGCATACTTTACAGATATAGAATTTATTGAACACGATGACTATCCATTTGAGTTCAAAGGAAATGGAAACTTCGCAATTGATTTACTTTTAGCATTTCCTAAATTAAATCGCAGACTAAAAAAAGAAAAAAAAGAAATTAAACACCTAATCAAAAAACACGACATAGACATTTGTATTTCCGACCATCGGTATGGATTTTATAAAAAAAAATGTACCTCTATATTCATAACGCATCAACTAAACCTTCCTCTACCCTTTTTATTTAAAGGTGTAAACAGTTTACATCGACAATTATTAAAAAAGTTCAATTACATTTGGGTACTTGACAATGAGCACTCTAAACATGCAGGAAAATTAAGTACAAATAAAAACTTCAAAAACCTTTATTACATAGGTATACATTCTCGTTTTAGTTTATACCCTTCAACTATTAAAGAAAATTACACAGCAGTAATTATTAGTGGGCCATCACCATATAGAGAACAGTTTTTTCTAGAACAACTTTCAGCCGCTAAACAAAGAATTGATAAGACAATCATTATCACTCCTCAACAAAACTTAAAAGCTAGTCATATATCCAATAATATAACGGTTCAATTATCCATAGATTGGAGAGCCTGTGATCAAATCATCTTAAAAGCTAATAAAGTAATTTCAAGAGCAGGGTATTCTACTGTTATGGATTTAAATTACCTACAATGCGAAAAAGAATTACACCCAACAAAAGGACAGTGGGAACAAGAGTATTTGGCGAAGCTTTAAATAACCTACTTCATCAAAGTCATTTCATCCACTAAGTATTTCGCGCCTGCATACTTATCCATTACCCAAAGTACATACTTAATATCTACAACTATATTTCTGCACCTACTCGCATCAAACATGTAATCACTCATTGTACTTTCCCAGCTTCTATCAAAGTTTAGTCCCATCAAATATCCATTTGCATCTAACACAGGAGATCCAGAATTCCCTCCAGTTGTGTGATTAGAACCAGTAAAACAAACCCATAAATCTCCATCTTGAGCATACTCTCCAAAGTCTTTCTTTTGATACAGATCAACTAACTCAGGTAACAATTCAAAATCAGGATTTCCTGTTTGGTGTTTTTGAAGGATACCATTAGTTGTTGTATGTTCAATGTATTTCATCCCATCCGTTGGTGAAGAACCTTCTAACTTACCATAAGTTATCCTTAAAGTACTGTTTGCATCTGCCCAATGTTTAATTTCTGGAAACATTAACTTTTTACCTTCAAGAAAAACTTTTAGAAAAACATCCATCTTTTGATTAAATGCTCTTGCACCAGCTAAAGAATTAGCCCTAAAATCCGACAAGATTAAATTCCAATGCTTGTAACCACTGTCTTTTTTTAGTTTTTTGATACTTTTCTTCGATTTAAAACTTTTTAAAAAGTTAACATAACGCTCTTTGTTAACCAAAATAGATTTTGAAAAGATTTCTTCAACTAATTCATCCGTATCTATATCTTCATACCCTTTTATTACGTCAAAATATTCTTTAGATTGTAGTCTAAATATTTCTTTGTCTACATTAACATCATAATTCTTAAAGAATCCATCTGCACCAGTAATCATTTCAGATATTTTAGCATCCAGCTCACCTTTTTCAGATAAGGCAAGGTGATTTCTTTCTAAACTATTCAAAACACCGGCCAAATCAAATAACTCTGAACCTACATACAAATATTCTATAGCCATCACATAAGCAAAATCCATACTGCTTTTTTCTGAAGTCAAAAGGTTCATGCTATCCATTATTGAAGCATACTTCTCTTTCCATTCTTGTTTTGAGTTTGCTCTTTGATTATACTCTTTCTCAAAAGCTATTTTTTTATCTACCGCTCCTAATTCTTTTAAGCCTCCGACTTGTCCAATCCATTTTTTATAACCATTTGCAATTCGAGCTTGTTTAGCAGCATATTTAATCCTTATAGCATCAGAAGAACGCATTGCAGCATCGATTACAGATAAAGATTTTTCACGCATTGAAATTCTTGCTGGACGTTCTTTTTCTATTATATATTTCAAATGTCCAGAAACTAAGTGTTGTTCAGTAGAACCAGGAAAACCATAAACCATTGTGAAATCTCCATTTTTTCTATCCTTCATTGAAATTGGAAGAAAATGCAAAGGAGTATACGGTACATTATTTTCTGAAAAATCAGCAGGTTTATTGTCTACATTAGCATAGATTCTAAAAACAGAAAAATCACCTGTATGTCTTGGCCAAACCCAGTTATCTGTATCCCCTCCAAACTTACCTATTGAACTAGGTGGAGCTCCAACCAATCGAATATCATTAAACGTTTCTTTTATAATAACATAGTAATCATTTCCGTAATTAAACGGCTTTATCTCTGCTGTATAGTGAGTGTTTAATGTGAAATCTTTTATTAGTTGTTTAATATTCTTTTTAATTGTTTGGCTTCTTAATTCTTCAGAATCTTCTTCTTTAACACCAAATAATACGGAAGAAGTTACGTCTTCAATTTTTACCATTCTAGCAGCAGTTAATCCTGGATTAGCTAACTCTTCACTTAAATCTTTAGCCCAAAAACCATATTTTAAATAATCATTTTCTAACGAAGAGTGAGACTGAATTTGAGAAAAACCACAATGGTGATTCGTTAAAATCAATCCTTTATCAGAAACTATTTCAGCAGTACATCCACCACCAAAATGGATAATAGCATCTTTTATACTGGAATTATTTGCATCATAAATATCTTTTGCTGTTAACTTCATACCCATCGCCTGCATATCCGACTCAAAAGCTGATACAATTGTAGGGATTAACATACCTTCTTCAGCAAACAGAGAAGACTTTACAACAACTATAAATAATAAACTATATAATACCTTTTTCATCATTTCATTAAATTTGAACATCCCCAAAGATAAGTAATCAAATTTCAAAAAAGATGGAGTTTTGCTATTATTTATTAATTTTACATTGTAAACATTACATCATAAACCAAAATGTTACTGTTTACTAAAACAGATAAATTTTAGAATCAATTGGAATTAATTAATTTTATTTTTAGAATCGGAGTAGTTTTCGCCATTTTTGGGTTTATATGGGGATTTATTAATATTGGCTACTCTTTACTAAGAGGAAAAAACAACAATTTATTAGAAGCATATATAATTAAAGTAATTAAGTACTTTTTATTAGTCGATGTAGTATTTTTATTTGGCTACGAATCCTTCCAATTAAACATCAATCAACTTCTAACGATAGCACTTATGCTTTTAACTTATTTTGTAAGTAAACTTCAAAACCAACAAGAAAAAAGGCAGCTTTTTAAAGTTGTAGGTCAAAACCTACCAATACCTAAGAAGCATTTTAATTTCAAGGCAGAAGTTGCAATTATCATATTTAGTTTATCCGTTTTTGTTGGATTCATGTTTTTTCCTGAATATGCAGAAAACAAGCTTTCCCTTTGGTTTCATGACAGCATTATTGATATTGAAAGCACACCAATATTTGGATTTATTTTTAAAGTAATAGGCTTTATTTTTATAGTTACACTTTTTTCAAAACTACTCACTTCATTGAATATGATGTTTAGTCGCAAAAAAAATAATGATATTAATAACGATATAGAAAACAAAGAAGATGTTGACAAATTTGATGACTTCGAGGAAATAGAATGACATTAGACATTAGACATTAGACATTAGACATTAGACATTAGACATTAGACATTAGACAAAATTAAATAACTCGACAATGATAAAAATTTTATTAGTTATACTAAGTTCAATAATATTTTCTTTTCAAGTTAATAGCCAACTTCTTTTTTGGAAAAAAGACAAGTTACCTCATGGAATATATGCAGAATTCGAAACAGATAAAGGTTTAATTATTTGTAAATTAGAGCATAAAAAAACACCTATGACTGTTGCTAATTTTGTGGGTCTAGCTGAAGGTAAATTCACTGCTTTGGATAGTGTTTACAGTAGTCCTTTTTACGATAGTTTAAAATTCCATAGAGTAATCCAAAACTTCATGATTCAAGGCGGAGATCCTTCTGGAAATGGTTCTGGAGGGCCTAAACATCGCTTTTTTGATGAGTTGAACACTGATTTGAGACATAACAGTGCGGGTGTATTATCTATGGCTAATTCTGGACCGAACACAAATGGTAGTCAGTTTTTCATTACCCACAATGCTACTTCTCATTTAGATGGAAGACACACTGTATTCGGTCACGTAATAAAAGGTCAGGATGTGGTAGATTCCATTGAACAAAACGACTTTATTCTTCACCTTAAAATTATCCGTAAAGGTAGAGATGCTAGAAAATGGAACGCTACCGAAGTATTTAAACAAGTTTACGATAGTATTCAGACAAAAATAGAGGAAGAAAAAAAGTTAATGGAAAAAATACAATCCATGACAAAAGAAGAGTATAATTCATTTTTCCTTGAAGAAGTTTTGAAAAAAGAGCCAAATGCAATACAAACTCAATCGGGATTAATTTATATCATACAAAACCCTGGAGGTCCTAAAAAAGTTGAAGCTGGAAACTCCATTTCATTGCACTACAAAGGAACATTCTTTAAAGATGGAAAACAGTTCGACTCATCTTATGACAGAAACACTCCTTTAGATTTTACATTTAAAACAAACAGGATGATTCCTGGTTTTGAAGAAGGGCTTGAAATATTAGGCAAAAAAGGGAAAATAAAATTATACATTCCTTATCATTTAGCTTATGGAGAAAAAGGAAGAGAAGGAGCAATGCCAGCCTATTCTGATTTAGTTTTTGACCTTGAAGTGCTAAATGTTTCTACACCTCCTAATTACAAAAAAGAAGGAATAGAATTTTTAGAAAAAAACAAAACCAAAGAAGGTGTAATCACTACTCCTTCAGGTTTACAATACAAAGTGATCAAAGAAGGATCTGGAAACAAACCTAGTCCAACATCTAAAGTAACCGTACATTATCATGGAACAACTCCAAACGGGACAGTTTTTGATAGTTCAGTTGAAAGAGGAGAAAAAATATCATTTGGATTAAATCAAGTAATCCCAGGGTGGACTGAGGGGTTACAATTAATGTCTGTTGGATCGAAATATCAGTTTTTCATTCCTTCACAACTGGCCTATGGATCTCGACCTCCTCAAGGTGGTAACGGTCCAATTAAAGCCGATATGCCATTAATTTTTGAAGTAGAATTATTTGGAATTGAATAGATACTAAAATAAACTCATTATAATGCCTACAAATTTCATAGAAGAACTAAAATGGAGAGGAATGGTTCAGGATATTATGCCTGGAACCGAAGAACAGCTTTTAAAAGAGATGACCACTGGTTATGTTGGTTTTGACCCTACTTCAGATTCATTACATGTTGGTAACCTATTACCAATAATGCTTTTAAAACACTTACAACTTGCAGGTCATAGACCAATTGCATTAGTTGGAGGCGCAACAGGAATGGTTGGAGATCCATCAGGTAAATCTGCTGAGAGAAACTTATTAGACGAAGAAACACTAAATAAAAACATTGCAGGTGTAGGTAAACAGCTTCAAAAATTCTTGGATTTTGAAAACGGAAAGAATGCTGCCGTATTAGTTAATAATTTAGATTGGATGAAAGAAATGTCATTTATTGATTTCATTCGTGATGTAGGAAAACACATCACCATTAATTATATGACCGCAAAAGATTCTGTAAAAAAACGTATAGATACAGGATTGTCATTTACTGAATTTTCCTACCAACTTTTACAAGGAAATGATTTTGTTCACCTATACAATAATTACGATTGTAAACTACAATTTGGTGGTTCAGACCAATGGGGAAACATTACTACTGGAACAGAATTGATTAGAAGAAAAACAGGCGGTGAAGCTTTTGCATTTACTTGTCCTTTGTTAACTAAATCTGATGGCGGAAAATTTGGAAAAACAGAATCTGGAACAGTTTGGTTAGACCCAGAAAAAACATCACCTTATGCTTTTTATCAATTTTGGTTAAATGCAAGTGATGATGATGCAAAAAAACTGGTTCGCTTCTACACTTTACTTTCAAAAAGCGAAATTGAACAATTAGAAGAGCAACACAATGAAGCTCCTCATTTAAGGCTACTCCAAAAAGCTATCGCTGAAGAAGTAACAACTCGTGTTCACGGAAATGACGCTCTAAAAACTGCTATTTCAGCTTCTAACATCTTGTTTGGAAAATCTACTTCAGACGATTTAAGATCGTTATCAGAAAAAGATTTCTTTTCAGTTTTTGAAGGGGTTCCTCAAGCAACTGTAACTAAAGATAAAATTAAAAACGGTTTATCAATTGTCGATGCTTTATCCGGTGAAACAAACTTCTTAAAATCAAACGGAGAAGCTAGAAGAGAACTAAAAGGAAATGCAATATCAGTGAACAAAGAAAAAGTAAATGATGAGTTCTTAATAAAGAGTGAAGACCTGATCAATGATAAGTATATCCTTATTGGAAAAGGAAAGAAAACAAACTATATATTGATTGCCGAATAAGCAGTTAAGGGATCAAACCTAAAACTTGTGGGGAAAGCAATTAATAGTGTAACTTAAAAAAGTTTTTTCTTATATCTTTTGGCTTGACCCAAAAGAAACAAAAGGTCAAGGCTGAACCAATAAAACTTGAAAACTACGAAACACTCCGTAGCTTCATCCAAACTCGCAAACGCTGTTACCAACAACCAATCCTTGGATTGTTGACAGCTGAACTCAGATAGGCATTCAGCTTTACTCGTTTATTCTTGTTTTCTGCATTTCATTGCTTAGGCCAAAAAGCGCTTCGATTATTATGTTTCGCTAAAATTTAACAATCTTACTTTCATTTTAATTTTACGTTTTGATTTTCAGATATTTAAAATATTAACATAAATTAAAGTCTGTTCTTAAATTTGTTAGTTTTGAAGTTTTAAAACAGATCGAAAATTTCAAACTTCGAAGCGGTAACTTCAATTTTGCACAGAACTAGTCGGTAAATGGAACGGAATTGCGTTCCAAATCGTAATGAAATGGAGAAGAAAAAGCACTGCTTTTGAAAGAAAAAAGCATGTAGTTCAACATTTATCCGCGGTTTTTGTGGAGTGAAACGGAACGTAAAAAGTTCCTTGTAAAATTGAAAAAGCTGTTTTTGGATACTTTTTTCAGCTAAAAAAAGTATCGGAAGAAATAATTAGCCCCCAACTTTTACACTTGATCCCAGTTAAGAGAAATAAATACTTTAAAAAGGGTGTCCGAAAAAATCGAGACACCCTTTAGTTTTTTTATTTAGACTTATTTATAATAATCGAATTCAGTTTAATAACCTGAGATTCTGTGTTAATATTTAATTTCCCACAAAAACAACCCATGAGCTGGAACAGAAACTGCTGCTACTCTCCTATCTTTTGCTTCAATTATTTTATCAATATCATTTGGTAAAATCTTTCCATGACCAACCTCTAATAAGGTACCAACTGTAGAACGTACCATATTTCTCAAAAAACGATCTGCAGTTATTTCAAAGTAATAATTAGAGTCATCAACTTTTACCCACTCTGCTTTAGAAATTGAACAAATGTTTGTTTTAGTATCCGTGTTTACTTTAGAAAAAGAAGTAAAATCTTTAGTCCCTAAAAGTCTTTTAGAAGCTTCATTCATCACTTCAAAATCAAGTGTTTTCTTTAAATGTAAAGATGTATCTAATTTAAAAGGATCCTTTTGAAAGTTCAAAAAATACCTGTATGTTCGAGAGATAGCTTGAAATCTAGCATGTGTATCTAATCCGACCTCCCAAAAATCATAAATAGCAATACTGACAGGTAACATTCTATTTAATTTAAAAACTATGTTTTCTAAATTAAAATGTTCTTCTAATTCAACATGAAAAATATAATGTTTAGCATGAACCCCTGTATCTGTTCTACCACACCCTACAATAGAGACTTGACAATTTGAATTTAATTTTGTGAAAGCAGTCTCTATTTCCTGCTGAACTGAAATTTCATTTGGCTGCCTTTGCCAACCATGAAAAGAAGTTCCATTATAAGCTATCTCAAAAAAGTAGCGTTGTAACATTTATTAATATACCTCTGGAAATTTAAAATCAGTCATATCAACTTCATAGATATCAATACTGGATTTTTTCCCAACCAGTTCATATCCTGCTAACATTGCTTTTTTCAATTCAGGGTAATACTTAAAATGCGTATCATTATTTACAGTATTAACAAAACCACCAAGATTTACAGCTTTCGACCATAAGCCTCCACCAAGGTTTTCAGAGACAAAAATATCCATTCCTCCCATTCCAACATGGCCATTTGAACTAAAAAACAAATACCTTCCATCTGGCGTAATAAAAGGTGTAGTTTCACCTTCATGGGTGTTAATACTATCACTCAGAACAACTGGCTCTCCCCAGTTATTTTCATCAATCTTATTTACAACATAAATATCTGTTGACCGCTTTTTACCTTTCCTATCTGAAACAAAATACATTGTATTACCATCAGCTGTTAAAGTTGGAGAACCATCAAAAAAAGTTGAATTAATATATTGATTTTGAATCTTTTTAGGTGTAGACCATCTTCCTTTATTACTATAGGTAATTTGAAAAATATCTGATCCCTTTGTTTTTTTACGACCTTTAGTGTAGGTATTGTTTATGGTTAAAAAAGCTGTTAAACCATCTTCGGAAAGGTTTGAGAAAGAATCAAAACCATACGAATTTATTCGATCGATATCATTAGAAACACTATCCCATAAATTTTTATCCTCATTCCAATAAGCCCTATAGATATCTTCAAAGTATTCTTGATCGTCAGGATTTGCTTTTGCTCCTTTTGTATCATTTCTTCTAGAAGTAAAGTACATTATTTTTCCATCTTTAGATAAAACAGCTCCATATTCATCGTAACCTGAATTTATTTCAACACCTAGTTTTACTCTACTTAAAACTTCTCCACTATCAATAATTCCTTTAGCAAATTTACATTGCTCTATTTTACCTAGAACATTTAAATCTTTACTTCTGTGAGAAGGCATTAACAACTGTGCTTTTTGAAAGTTTGAAAGTGCTGAATCAATTTGACCTAAATGATGATATGTTTTCCCTAATAATTCATATATTTCAGGATCCACATTAAGAGGACTCTTACTAACAGCGTCATTAGCATATTTTAAAGCAAAACCAAAGTTCGATAATGAATAGTGGCAATTAGATATCCAATAGGGAGGTCTCCAACTATTAGGGTCTTTTTTTGCCACTTGTCTGAAATGAATAAGAGCATCTTTTGTTTTACCTTCAATAAACAATCTCTTTCCTTCTTCAAGCATTATTAATGCTGTTGACTTATCAACAATACTTGTAACTGTATCAGAAGGCTTACTCGAATCTAATTCAAAAGAATACGTATAACTGGATAAAAAGAAAACTATTAAAGATACTTTTAATGCTAAATTCATGATAAAACAATATGTTAATTTAATAAGCTGTAAAAATAAAGCCTTTATTTAGAATATACATAAAGAAAGCAATTTAATTTACTAACAAAAGTTTGAGGATATTAAAAGAAATAAAAGTTGAATAAAGATTTACTATCTTTGCCTTTTCAATTCTAAAGAAAAAACACTTTTTTACCAATTAATAAAATCAAAAATATGTCTTTAAATACTTTGACAGCAATCTCTCCAATTGATGGAAGATACAACTCTAAAACTATTGAATTACAAAAATACTTCTCTGAATTTGGATTAATTAAGTACCGTGTTCTTGTTGAGGTTGAATATTTAATCGCTCTAGTTGAGTTTAATGTTGAAACACTTTCTGAATTTCCTAAAGAAAAATTTAAAAAATTAAGAGAAATCTATATTAATTTTTCAGAAGAAGATGCAAAATGGATTAAGGACACGGAAAAAGTAACAAATCATGATGTTAAAGCTGTTGAATACTTTTTGAAAGAAAAAATGACTGAACTAGGTCTTGAAAAACACTTAGAATTTGTTCATTTTGGACTAACTTCTCAAGATATTAATAATACATCTATTCCACTTTCTATAAAGGATGCTATTAATGAAACATATATTCCATTAATTTCGAAGTTAATTGAAAAGTTAAACTTTTTAAAACAAGATTGGAAGAATGTTTCTATGCTTGCTAAAACTCATGGTCAACCAGCATCCCCGACTCGACTAGGAAAGGAAATCCAAGTGTTTTCAGAGCGATTAGAAAAACAATTAGAACAATTAAAAAGAATTCCTTTCTCAGCAAAATTTGGAGGAGCGACTGGTAATTTTAATGCTCACAATGTTGCTTTCCCAACTATGAACTGGGTTGATTTTGCTAATAATTTTGTTAATGACTCTTTAGGTTTAGATAGAAATCAAACAACTACACAAATTGATCACTACGATAATCTAGCAGCATTATTTGACTGTTTAAAAAGAATAAATACTATTATTTTGGATTTGGATAGAGATATGTGGACATATATTTCTATGAACTATTTTAAACAACAATTAAAAGAAGGAGAAATTGGTTCTTCAGCAATGCCTCACAAAGTAAATCCTATTGACTTTGAAAATTCTGAAGGAAATATTGGTATTGCAAATGCTCTATTTGAGCACTTATCTGCAAAACTACCTGTTAGTAGACTACAAAGAGATCTAACAGATTCTACAGTTTTAAGAACAATCGGAATGCCTTTTGCCCATTCTTTTATTGCTATTAAATCATCTATAAATGGTTTAAATAAATTATTAATAAATAAAGAGGCAATTTCTCAAGACCTTGAAGATAATTGGGCGGTAGTTGCAGAGGCAATTCAAACAATACTTAGAAGAGAAGGCTTCCCTAAACCATATGAAGCACTTAAAGGTTTAACACGTAAAAACGAAGCTGTAACGAAAAACACAGTTCATTCATTTATAGATACTTTAGAAATCAATTCAGAGCTTAGATCTGAACTTAAATCAATTTCTCCTGAAAACTACACTGGAATTCAACTAGTTAGTAAATAAATACAATTATGAAAACAATCAATCTAACACTGAAATTAACTGTTTTAGTTTTAATTCTCTGTTCCAATCTGTTTGGCCAAGACTACAAAGTAAAGTGGGGTAAACTTGAAAAAAACACAGGTCAAATGCGTGCTATTATCCCTAAAGATAATGATGAATTTTACACCCTTAGAAGATCTGGAAGAGGTGGACTATTAAGTAAACTTCAAATTGCTTCTCATAAAGATTTAGCTATGCAAGTAAAAGCAAAGCTAGAACTTAAAGTAAATAATAAAATGGCTTCTTTTGAAGATGTTTATGTTGTTGGAGGCAAACTGAAGGTGTTCTTAAGTACTAAAGATAAAACTTCTAAAACACTATACATGCAGGAATATGGAAGTGATATTACCCCTAAAGGTAAAGCTATAAAACTTGCAGAATATGACGTTGAAAAGGGGCGTGGTACAGATTACTTTATGGTTATAGAATCAGATGATCATGGTTTTTTTGGAATCGTTTGGGAAAAATACAATAAAAAAACAGACAAACAATCTTACGGTTACCATATCTATGATGATCAAATAAACTCAATATCTAATGGAGAATATACACTCCCAGGTGAAGGTCAGTTAACTGATATTGAATATCACCACCTTTCTAATAGCGGTGATTATTTTATTGCTGTTTCAGAATACGAAGAAGATAATTCAACTAAAAAGTTGTTCAAAAGATTAAACCTTAAAGGCTTTCATATATCTCAAGTAACTCCAGATGGTCTTGTTGATTTTGATATTAATTTAGATGACAAAAGGATTCTTTATGTAACCATGACTAGTGATAATGAAAAAACATTCACTCTTACGGGAACTTACGGGAAAGATGGTCAAAGCGGAACAACTGGAGTATACTTTATTCGATTTAACTTTAACAAACAAGAAGTAATTGACCAAGGTTTTAAAGAATTTGGAGATAATTTCATTACTCAAGATTGGAGCGATAGAAAGAAAAATAAAAATGACAAGAAAAAAGCTAAAGGAAAAGGTAAAGAACCATCTTTATATAATTATAAATTAAGAAACGTTGAAGTTTTAAAAGATGGTAGTTTTATTACTACTTTGGAACAATACTATGTTGTTCAACATACTTACACAGATCCTAAAACAGGAGCTACTAGAACTACATACACTTATTATTACAATGATGTTATAGCATATAAAGTAGGTGTTTCTGGAGAATTTGATTGGTTGGTTAAAATTGATAAAAGACAAGTAAGTACAAATGATGGTGGATACTACAGCTCTTACTCTCAATTTATTGATAATGGAAAGTTATATTTGATTTTTAATGATAACATTAAAAACTACAAAGAAAACGGTCAATTTAACTCTAGGCTAGACAGAATAGAATCTGCGAGATTAAGTAAAAGAAAAAATACGGTAGCAATCGTAGGAATTGAATTAGAGTCTGGTGATATAAAAAGAGAAACACTATTAAGTACTGCTGAAATTGGTGCTGTTGTTGTTCCTAAAAAGTTTATTGTGGATAACGCAAGTGGACAAGTAACACTATATTCGATTCGAGGTAAAAAAGAAAATTACGGTATTCTAAAACTTAAAGATTAAGTTTAAATCATTCAAAAAAAGCCATTGAGAATTATTTCTTAATGGCTTTTTTAACTTTCACAAACAATAGAGTTAACACCAAACCATATAGTAAAACTGCTGATACACTACCTAACACATCCCCATACTTAGTATAAAATGTAATCTTCGTATTTTTATTAATACTCTCAGTTAAAGTATCTTCTACCCACCATTTAGTTTTTGATATAACGTCACCTTTCTGATTAATGAATGAACTAATTCCCGTATTTGCAGAACGGACAACAGCACGTCTATTTTCTATAGCCCTTAAAGATGCAAAGCTAGCATGTTGCTTATAGCCTGGTGTATTTCCCCACCAACCGTCATTTGTGATAATACAAATAAATTGAGCTCCTGACTTAACTTGTTCAGCAACAAATTCACCATAAATAGATTCATAACAAACCGTTGAGGTAAAAGATAATCCTTTAGATTTAAATGACTTTGCTTTATTCTCAGTACCCAATGAACCAGAAGCACCGTCTAAATCGATTGCTAAGTCTTCTAGCCATGGAAACATAGTATTAAAAGGGATTTTCTCAACACCTAATACCAGTTTAGATTTATGCATAAATACTGGCAAAATATTTGAATCAAATAAAACAGATGAATTATAGCTTTCATAAAATCCATCCTGATTGTTAAGCTTCCTAGAAACATTTGAATTTTTTACTGGAAAAAACTTTAAAGTTGATGCACCAATTAAAATAGGTACATCCTTTTCCTTAGAAATACCTTGAAATAGATGGCAAATAGAAGAACTACTAAAATTATTCTCCCAAACCGAAGCACTAATTGCTGTTTCTGGAGCGACTACTAAATCGATACTATCCGATATTTTATTTTCGGTTAGTGAAATTAATTTATTTAGTTGAGATTCTACAGTTGTATTAAATTTCTCATTGTAAGGGTCTATATTCGGCTGTAAACATAAAACGTTGACTGATTCATGATATTCATTATAAGTCGTGTAAACATAAAAAGAAAAGACACATGGCAACAATAACATTACAGCTAAAAATGTTAACTTAAGTTTTGATAGAACTTGTCTAATCATCACTTTTCTAAGTAGATAAAATATAAAATAATTCACGACCAAAATCCATAAAGTACCACCCAATACACCTGTATACTCATACCACTGAATAAATTTAGGTGTAATCGAAAATACATTCCCTAAATTTAACCACGGCCAAGAAAGTTCCCATGAATAGTGAAAAAACTCAAATGAAATCCAAGTAACAATTAGAAAAAACATTCCACTGATTTTGTTGAACACTTTTTTCAGTACATGAAAACACTGAAAAAATAATGACATCAATAAAGAGTTTAGCAAAACAGCAAATAACATTCCCTCTTCACTTGCATTCCATATCCACCAAGTAGTTCCTAAATTATAGATTAAAAAAGTTAAATATGAATGAAGAAAAAGATTTTTTCCTTTTAAGAATTTAGAGATATGGTCTTCTAATAACAATAAAGGAACTAAAGAAATAAAAATCAAGAACGTTAAACTTCCAGTATAAGGAAATGATAAAAACAATAAGCAACCTGAAAGGATACTAAATATAAACCTATTTATTCTTTTAGATAGAAAGTTATTCATTTTGAAAATTTCTTTAAACATACAAAAAACAAAAGATGTAAAACAAAAAAAAGTCCCTTTTAAGGGACTTTTTAATTATATAAAAATACTAAATCCTTATTTTTCTTGCGTTTGAACAGGATCTACTGTTTCTACTTCTTCCTCCTCTTTTTCAACTTGCTTTACTTTTTTTGCTTTAGGTGTTTTAGGAGCATCCTTAACTTTATCTGCTACTTTATCTTTTTTAGAACCAATAACAACACTCATACCAAAACTAACATGAACATGCTTAGCACTTGTTGGACTAAGTATTGCGACAATATTATCTGTCATACCATAAAATTGAATCGGACCACCTTTAAGGTTTAACCCAAAACCAACATTATTAAATGACCTTCCATAAGTAGAATAGTTTACTGTTAACCCTAACCATTTTTTTAACTGAATATTACCTGAAACGGAAGCTCCAAAATTATATTTTTGTCCAATTATTTCATTGTATAAAAGCAAACTTGAACTAAACACTTCAGTAAATTTATACTTAGTACCTAAATAAAACTTAGTTCTCAATGCAGTACTATAAGCATTAGAGTTCTCCTCTTGCTTAAAAACGCTTTGTAGCGTATCAGACAGATCAGAACCAATACTATTAACACTATCTAAAGCTTGATTTAAATCGATACCGTTAAAACTATAATTAATATTTTCTGAAACATAGTTACTTACATTTGTTTTCCATTTAATCACTCCTAAATCAAGAATACTTGCATTGAAACTCACCTTTTCATTTAAAGTATAATTCGCGCCTAAATCAATACCAAATCCTAAATTAGAAAAATTAAAAAGTGAAGGAAATGGATTGTATTCAACTGTTGAATCACTAAACGGAGAAATATTTGAACTGTTAATCTCAGAAGACCCATCAATTGTTAACCCAAAAGTAGTAGCGTCAGTAGTTAAACCCAATTCAGTTTTTACAGTATTAATATTAGCTACTCCAGAAAGTAATTTTAACCTACCTCCTACTGTTAATTTATCATTTACATCTCTATTAAATCCGATACCATACTCAACATATGAAGTTAAATTTAAACCTATACCATCTAACGAAGCTCTTTCTCCTAACAAGTCATTCCCATTCCCATCTAAAGCCAACTCAACTAAATCTTTAGGATAATTAAACCTTGTTTGAAACCTATTCGTAACATTTAAAGAAAAATAGTTATTCTTTACTTTTAAACCAAAACCAAAAATTTCATTCGACATTTCAAAATTCAAATAATTTAAATCCTTCATATCTGTTAAAAGTAGTTTTGAAGAAAACTGAAGAGAATCATCTTGACTTCTAGATTCAGTAGCTCTATTAATTGTAAATCCTGAATTCATTATCGATAAATTCTGAAAACCAATAGGTAAACTAACATAAACACGATTATCTTGTTTAAATCCTGGGTTTAAATAATTAGCTTGATTCGTTTGCTGTAAATGATACAATGAAAAATTCTTTTGAGCAAATGAAGAAAAAGTAAACCCAATTATTATAATAATAGAAAATAAACTTTTTTTAAATAATAAATATGCTGTCATTTTAAATAATATTAATTGGAATTTAATTTTTAACCTCTAATAAAAAACCTAACTTCAATGATATCTTGTAAGAATCATAAAACTTAACAGTAGAGTTTTGATAATCTGTTGTACTAACTTCTCCTTCTATAACTATATGTTTTACCTGATCTAACAATTGAATTTTATCAGATGTAAGCGTAACATTGGTAAAGTTGTTTACTGATGAAGTAACTTTTCCATCTGCATCAATATTTGCTCCTCTTACTACAGAAGTTGGAGTATCAAAAAGTGTAAAAACTGGATTATAATTCTCATCTACAAAAGTTGCTTGAGCATTAAATGATATTGGAAAGCCATTGTCAACATTAAACCTAAACAATAACGATTCAATAGAACTAATATCTGTACCATCAAGTGAGTAATCAATAGTGTCTTTGGCAATTAATTCAATTGCCTTACCTTCAAAAGGTAAATTTAGATTTGCCTTAACCACCATTTTACTAGTAGATTCAATAAAATTGAGCTGGCCAACATTTCCGTTAGGATTAGGAATCGTTGAGATATCATATTTAAAATACTTTGGATTCACACCCAGAAGTGACTCAATATTAGTAGTATTTTGATTATTCAATGTTAACTGAGTGTTTACAGATTCTCCCATGATAGAAGGAGCATTGATAGACAAAGAAGGATTAGAAAGTACTAATGATGTAGACTCTCCTGTTATTGAATCTATACTTTCAATATTACCAAAATTAATATCAATCGGAACACCAAAAGAATTCTCTATATCAAAAGTTAAACTTGGGTTTGAAAACATTATATTCCCTTCTGAATTTGCATTTTGAAAAATCTTCAACAATAAAGAATCACTTGCTGAAGTTAATGGATCTTGCCCAAAATACCCTGTTAAATTTTCATATTCTAAATTGCTTAAGCCTAATGACATATTAATTGTTTCATTTCCAACAATTGGATTCCCAGGATTACCTGTACCTGTAATTGTTACATCAATTGATGCTCTTAAAGAATTAGTAAGTGTTCCTCCAGCTGTAAAATCAGCGGAATAACCTGACAAATCAATAGACACCGACTGAGTTGTTGTTCCCCCACCTGCATAAACCAAGCTTATTGTTCTCATTATCGGAGTAGAAGTAGCATCAAAAAGATCGCTAATTGTAACATTCAATACTGCATCATGCTGAAAAGTAGATGTAACTGTTAAATCAAGTGTTCCTCCACTAAAATTTAATGTATTTATCTCTACACCAGAAGGCGCTGAATAACTAGTTGATACATTTGCTGAATTACTTAATGTTGTTCCATTTGGAAAAACATCAGCATAAACCAACCCACTTGGAGTTAAGTCAAAAACTTCTGAATAATCATCTAAGGAAATAAAATCAGTTGCTAAAACAGAATCTAAATTTTCTTCAAATTCAATTGACATTTCACCTAAAGGGCTAACAATTATCCCACTATCGATATTAACAAGAAGGTCGGAAATAA
>Ga0228634_1000461_pt1 | contig 30616 bp, 27 predicted proteins | sample 42DmetaG_FD_190063 | JGI IMG/M metagenome (GOLD analysis project Ga0228634, IMG submission 190063) | Seawater microbial communities from Monterey Bay, California, United States - 42D | ecosystem: Environmental > Aquatic > Marine > Coastal | place: USA: California | collected 2016-09-27 | reverse complement strand
AGCCTGGCGGGCTCCTCATCACCTCGGATCATATTGCACCCGAAGGTACTGGAATAGAAGCAGGTGGATCACTCCACAGGGTAGCTGAGAGCGTGATCACACAGCTCGCTCAAGATGCCGGTCTGAGGGTTATTCGCAGCTCAGAGGTGTTAAAGAATGCCGATGATCCGCTAGATGTAGGCGTGTTCGCGCCCGCTGTCAGAGGCAAGACAAGCCAATTTTTAGTCGCGTACGAAAAATAGGAATTACTCATGCGATCCCAGCCAACTCGAGTCGTTCTGGCCTTGAGCTTAGCACTCGTCCTAAGCTCAAGCCTGACGTCGGCTCAGGTCGAGCTCGGAGCCCGGCTCAACAAAACGATAGAATTGCTCGATAATGACCTTGCCGCCCTGGGGCTGCTAGCCTTCGATTACTCGCTGAACAATGCGCGCTCTTTGGCGCGATCGGATCTAGACTTTGTCATTATTGATATGGAGCACGCGCCATTCGATGTCGAACGCCTGCGTGAGTTTTTGTTAGGCATGACCGACAAGCGGACAATACTCGACAAAGGCAACCTGCAGCCAAGCGTCACTCCCATTGTTCGAATACCTGCCACGGGGGGCACCGAAGTCATTACGCAGGTTAAACAAGTTCTCGACGTCGGCGTCTTCGGTGTGATGTTCCCGTCGGTGGATAACCGCGAACAGGCAGAAATTGCTATTAAAGCTATGCGCTATCCACAGTTAACCAATGCCGAAGACTTCGAACCGCGCGGACTGCGCGGCCGCAATCCTGCCAATGCAAGCTGGTATTGGGGAATCTCTGATTATCATCAGAAAGCCGATGTATGGCCGTTAGATGACGCGGGCGAACTCCTCGCTATCATTCAGATAGAAACGCCCGAAGGCGTCGAAAATATCGACGCTATTCTGTCGGTACCGGGTGTTGGCGCGATATTTATTGGCCCTGCCGATCTCAGCGGCGCAATGGGCTATGCAAGAGCGAGCGCGCCCGAAGTCGAAGCTGCTATTCAAACCGTTTTAACCGCCTGCCTTACTCATGATGTCGCCTGCGCGATTACGACCTCGCCCGACAGCGTCGAGCAACGCCTCGCCGAGGGCTTTACAATGGTGACAGTCGGAACCGACAGCGGACTTTCGGCCCGTGCGGCAGAAACACTGAGCAAAGCAAAAAGCACTATCGATCAATAAATCAATGTATTAATTAATCTATTAACTAAGGTGCTGTACGCTATGAAAGCGAAGCTCGTTTTAACTTTTTTTATTGCCGCTTTTTTGTCTCTCTCCTTTTTTTCTTTGGCTGAAGAGTCTGATTTTGTATTTCACTCAGACCTAGCAGAATCCTGGTTCGAGGGCGGTGACTATTTCGAGTGGACTTCAACGACAAAGAATAACCAGCAGGCTAAAGTTAATGTCTTCTATCGTACCTTTGGCAGTAAAGACAAACCGCAATTAGTCATGGCCCATGGTTTTCCTAATTCGAGCTTCGACTTCTACAAATTAGTTCCACTGTTGGAAAACGATTTTCACATCGCTGTGCTAGATTTCCCCGGCTCCGGTTTCTCGGATAAACCCGTGCCTAATTTCAGTTATATGCTGGAAGAGAATGCCGAAATTCTGGACTATTTCGTAAGAGAAATAATCAAATTCGATGATTTCGCTCTTTATACACATGACAGAGGTGTCAGTATTGGCCTTGCTTTTGTTGGCCACTACCTCGATACACAGCCCGCGGAATACAGAATTAATTACCACTTTTTATCTAACAGCGGCATGTTCTTACCACTTGCTAACCTAATGCCCATACAAACCGCCTTGCTCGACCCCGCCCGTGGAAATGCACTCATTCAAGCGCGGAAATCAGTGCCTAGAATGACCCGAGGGAATCCGGAGGCGCTCGCCTACGCAGATATTTTTAAATTTAACGACGGAGACAGCGCGCTTATCCATGTAGCTCGATATCTATTAGAGCGCGCAGAAAACGAATTGCGCTGGCTCAACAATTTGTCTCGAAGCGATATCCCTGTCGCTTACCTCTGGGGACTGCTCGATGACATTAATCCTGTACGGATTTCTAATCACGTATGGGCCACTTATCTGAATGACAGAGCTGCTGAAAGCACCTATTGGTTACTCCCTACTGCCGGGCACTATCCGCAGCGCGAAAAACCAAACGAAGTTGCCCAGATAATTCAACTTGCCCTAAGCGGTGGGATTCCAAGCAGAGCCGAGGAAGGCGCTTTTATGCGCGCGTATGGCAGTCGGCGCAAAGATGAAGAAGCCATTTTTGTTGGGCATTCGGTTATAGACGCGCTTCGTTTTCCGAGCGCTATTCGTTATTCCCCAGATGGATATAGTGTTCAATAATCTACTTCATCACTGTGGGCGTTTTCATAGAGGAACCATTAGTACGTTGAATTCTAACTATAAGAAAATTAATCAACAAGGAGAAAACCCATGGTCAGACAACGCTTTCAACCACTTTTTCTATCGCTCTTATTTTTACTCTCAACTCTATCTGCTTGCGCCACAAGCACTTCCTCCACTGCATCTCCCACTGCCGACGGCATCTGGGATTTCACTATGAGCAGCCCCTTCGGTGCGGTAAACGCTGTCGTAACGCTCGACACTTCGGGCGATGCTCTCGTTGGCACATTTGATTTGGGTAACGGCCGTCTCTGGGCGATCGAAGAGGGCGTGGCATCAACCAATGAAATCACTTTTAGGATAGACAGAGATGGCTCTCCAATGGTTTACGACATGAGTGGCACTGTTAACGGTGCGACTATCGTCGGCATCGCACGGGCAATGGGCGCCGAGGCACCTTGGTCTATGACGCGGAAAGACTAACTCAGGCGACGCTTCCCATTTTTGACAAGGTGTAAGCTCCGCCTCTTTGGCTGATATTCGGCGACAAAGTGTGTTCTAATCTTTGCCTTAATTAAATTAACAAAGAGGCGCGCTATGTCATCGGATTCGACCTACCTTCAGATGTTTTCAACGCTCACAGCCGAGGGCGAACTTCGCCTCGAACTCAAAGAGCAGCCAATGCCTATTCCAGGCGAGAACGAAGTGCTTATTCGCATTGAGGCTACGCCAATCAATCCTTCTGACCACGGTGTCATGTTTGGTTGGGCGTCGATGGCAAGCGCGACTTCGTCGGGCAACGGTGCAGACACAGTGTTAAGCGCGCCGGTTTCCGAACAAGGCATGGCGGTGATGAAAGCAAGAATCGGGCAATCGCTTGCCGTGGGTAACGAAGGCGCCGGTACAGTTGTCGCGACCGGTACTAGTGAGCTCGCAAAGAGTCTCGACGGTAAAGTAGTCGCTGCGATGGGCGGCGGCATGTATGGCCAGTATCGCTGTGTCGATGCGTCTGTTTGCTTGCCGCTTCTCGAAGGTCATACCGCGAAAGACGGCGCGTCGAGTTTCGTTAACCCCCTGACTGCATTATGCATGATCGAGACGATGAACCTCGAGGGTCATACTGCGCTTGTGCACACGGCAGCGGCGTCGAATCTCGGCCAGATGCTTAACCGCATTTGTCTCGACGGCGGCGTCGATCTCGTCAACATTGTGCGTAAAGACGAGCAAGAAACCTTGCTTCGTGAGATGGGCGCAAAATACGTTGTTAACAGCAGCAAAGACTCCTTTATGGCCGACCTCACCGACGCTATTCACGCAACAGGCGCGACACTCGCCTTTGACGCAACTGGCGGCGGCACATTAGCCTCAACAATCCTCTCGGCCATGGAGGCTGCTGCGGCGCGCACACCAGGCGCATACAGCATCTATGGCTCGGTTAAGCACAAGCAGGTGTATTTGTATGGTGGGCTCGATACTTCACCCACAACACTCAACCGTGGCTATGGCATGGCTTGGGGAGTTGGCGGCTGGTTGTTACCTAATTTCCTAGCGCGTGTCGGCCAAGAAGTGGGCAATCGTTTACGCACACGCGTTGCGACTGAGATGAAAACAACATTCGCCAGCCACTACACTAACGAGATCTCCCTCGCAGAGGCGTTAGACGCTGACATCGTTGCGCAGTACAACTCAAAATCTACAGGCAAAAAGTTTTTAGTCTGTCCACAGAAGTAATCGAGAAAACGTGCTGCCTTCAAGAATTATAGAAGGCAGCGCGGCTTTCGCACTAGTACGCGGCAATGGTGGTGCGATGCAGCAGCCTGTCCTCTCCCTCATGGCCCCCCGTTGCTCTATGCAATAACGCGCGGTTGTCCCACATAACTAGCATCTGTGGCTGCCATTTGTGGGTATAGACAAACTCTTCTTTGCCCTGCCAGTCGCTTAGCTCTTTGAGAAGCGTGAAAGCCTCCTCTTCTGTTTTGTCGACCAGACCAACTATATAACCGAGGCAACTGTAAAAACCTTCGACGCCTGTTTCGGGATGTTTGTGCACAAGCGGATGTGTTTGCAGTTTGCGTGCATCCTCGGAGGGCCGGATATTCATGCTGCGATCACTCGTCTGATCTTCTTTCCCGTACATGCCCTCTGGAGAATACGCCGACTTAGCAGAATGTATTGCGACAATATCTCGGTATTTCTCCTGTTGATGTGCCGGCATGTCATGCCATGCCTTTTGCTGATTCGCAAATAATGTATCGCCCCCTTTCTTAGGTATTTTTATTCCGTAAAGACATGTTCCAGCCGGCGGTGCTTTTTGAAAGCTCCAGTCGGTGTGCCAGTTTTCTGCGAATAGCGGCGCCTTCTCGTCCGCCCTCCGTTCCACAGCAATAATATTTTTTCGGCCCTCAATTGGTGCGATAAAGGGATCGTCTCCAAATGCGCCGAATGAAAGAGTGAAACGCTCGAGGTCATCGTCTGTCATAGACTGATGAGGAAAACTCAGCACTTTATGCTCGAGCCATGCCGCGCGTATTTCGGTTACCTGCTCGTCTGCAAGCGGTTGAGATAGATCCACTCCTGTTATCGATGCGCCACATGCTTGGCCAGACGGGGTTATAGTGATTCCCATTTTTATTCTCCCTATTTAGTTTTCTGGGCAGTTTTTTGGGGCAATTTTTATTGCTTTAACCTGAGCTATAAATTGTATGCGCGCTGGAATGCCGGCCGCTTTTTTAACATCGCTAGATAACGCGCAGTGTTGGTCTTGAAACTGCCTGCCAATCCGAGCGACTCAGCAAACACGAGCGAGAAACCGATGCTTATATCTGCAAGCGTAAACCGATCCGCGCAAAGGTATTCACGATCCTCGAGTGCAGTTTCAACCGAACGAAGCCGCGAGAAAAACCACTTAGTGTAGTCTTCGACTACCTGCGGATTCTTGCGCTCCTCGGGTTCGTGCTGGGTATATCGCAGCACCAGCGTTAGCGGAAATGTGAGCGTCGCGTCGCTTCGATGCAGCCAATTTAGGAACAAGCCATAATCGGCATCCGATGGGCCAAGCGTCAAATTCGTCGGCCCGTGTTTTTCCGCAAGGTAAAGCGCCATAGCGGTCGACTCAGTGAGCGTCACATCGCCTTCGACAAGCGTTGGCACCGTACCTAGGTTATTGATCGCCAGATAACCTTCGTAGGTGAGTCTCGGCGGAAACTCCATAGTGATTAACTCGTAGTCCAATCCCATTTCTTCGAGCGTCCAAAGTGGCCTTAGCGAGCGTGAGCGTTTGCAGTGATAGAGCTTAATTGTCATGTGTTTCCTCGCAGATTGAGGTGGCAGTATAGAAGGTAAAGCCAGTCTATGGCGAGGGAGCAAAAGAACCAATGCCAAGACGAACTCGTAAGATCAATAGAATAAATAAATAGTCGGCATTTCCCCCACTCTCTTAGCGAAAAACGCTAGACTGAATGCGGGAGCAAATTAAACAAAGGCACAAGCATGAACACAATTCAGAATAAAGTTGTATTTATTACCGGCGGCGGCCATGGCATTGGGCTTTCTCTAGGTAAAGTCTTTGCAGGACACGGCGCAAAGGTCGTTCTGGCAGATATCGATGAAAAGCGATTAAACACAGCAAAGGCATTGCTTGCGGAAAGCGGGCTCGATGTCGAGACAATAATCTGCGATGTAGCGAAGGCTGAGTCGGTTAAAAGTGCCGCCGACTTCACTGTCGAGCGATTCGGCAAGGTTCATATCGTTATTAATAACGCCGGCGTTAGCCTCGCCGGAAAGCCTGGCAGCATCCCGCTCGAAGACTGGCGCTGGATCGTGGACATCAACCTAATGGGCGTAGTCTACGGCGTCGAAGTTTTCGTGCCCCTGATTAAATCGCACGGCGAAGGTGGCTACATAATAAACACTGCGTCTATGGCGGGGCATATCGCTGGGCCATCAATGTCACCCTATCACGCTACCAAGTACGCAGTGGTGGGCTACAGCGAATCGATTAGACAAGACCTGCAGGCTGAGAACATCGGGGTGAGCGTCTTGTGTCCGGCATGGGTGCGAACCGATATTCACAACGCAGGCGTAAACAAACCTTCACTCGCGCAGCAGTCGGCTAGCGACAAGAAGGCGTTCGATCCGGGTGTATCTGGCTTCGCCGCAGTAATCGAGAGCGGTATCGCACCCGACGCGCTCGCGCAGTGGGTTTATGAATGCATGCTTGCAGAGCGCTTCTATATATTCTCTCATCCATCGATGACACAGCACATCGAAACACGCGCGGGAATTGTCGCCGCTGACTATTCGGCGATTGAAGAGGACGGGAGGTTTTCGGAGTATTAGCTCCATGCAAAAACTTCACGCAAAAACCCTCAAGCAAAAAAAAAGAGCCTTGAGATCTACTAAGATATCAAAGCTCTGTTTTTTGCACACATTACAAAGTAATGGTGCGGACGGGGGGACTTGAACCCCCACAACCGAAGTTACTAACCCCTCAAGCTAGCGCGTCTACCAATTCCGCCACGTCCGCAATACTTTTTCTTACGCTACTTTCTTTTTACAGAGAGTAGATGGTTCCTGTAACCGGCGCGTATTATCGCCTAGGTTCGACTCGAACGCTAGAGATCATCGCCAGTTGGCAGAGTCGGAACATCTGCCTGACTGTCTTCCACTGCCGGCATTTCTTCGTCTAACTGAGGAAGGTCAGACTGCTGGCTGGTAGACAGAGTTTCTAGAAGCTCTGGATTAACAACTGGCATGCCAGAGGTTGTTCCAAAGCCAGTTTGGTTCTTTGCCACAAGCGACAATGAGAGGCTGGTGACGAAAAAATTGTTGCACAGACAGTTGTCGCGCGGACTAGGAAGTTGCCCGAACCCGATGAGCCGAACACAGTTTGTGAAGCACCCGAGCCGAAAGAAGCGCCGGCATCGGCGCCCTTGCCTTGTTGAAGCAAGACGAGCCCAACGATGGCTACCGCCACAACGATGTGCACTATAACGATGATTGATTCCATTTCTACACTCTTACTAGTATTAGCTTCTGGCCTGAGCGCCTGTTACAACCACAAAGAGTTGCCTTAGACGCTTGCGCAGATCGCGTTAATTTCATCGGCCTTTAAGGAGGCTCCTCCTACTAACCCGCCATCAATGTCGGGCTGGGCAAACAACTCTCTTGCGTTGTTTGCCTTGACGCTACCTCCGTAAAGGATTGGCGTCTTCTCGGCGAGGTCGGCGTCTAGCTGCTGCAACCGCGCACGAAGTGCTACGTGTACTTCTTGAGCTTGAGCGGGCGATGCTGTCTCGCCAGTGCCTATTGCCCAGATTGGCTCGTAAGCGACGATGCACTGCCCGACGCCTTCGATGCCTATCCGCTGCACTACCGCGTTGAGCTGCCGTAGCACGACTAATTCTGTTGCGCCCGCTTGTCGTTCCGCGAGTGTCTCGCCTACGCAAACAATCGGCGTTATTCCTGCACTGATCACTGCAGCGGCCTTGGCTGCGACCAACTCGTCGCTTTCGCCGAACAACTCTCGTCGTTCCGAATGGCCGACTAATGCGAAGCTGACTCCGAAGTCAGTTAGCATGTCGGCTGCGATTTCACCTGTGAAGGCACCCGATACCGCGTCACTGACGTTTTGCGCGCCAACTTTAATCCGCGAGAGTCTAGCGTCCGTGCTCAGCTGCCTCGCTACCACTGCGATGTGCAGGCTAGTAGGGCAAACCGCGACCTCAACTTCCGGGTCTAGGCTGCTTAAATCTAAACCAGCTAGCAGGGCTGCCATCGACTCGAGAGAGCCGTGCATTTTCCAATTGCCAATAACTACTCTACGACGCATGGTTCAGGCTCCTTCAACTCACTGCCGTTTACTCTGCCTCGCCGCCTTAAATCAGGCGCCAGCTCAAGTGAAACGGGCGGCAAGTCTACCCAAGATGCGGGTCTCTTGCAACGTCTCTTACCGCTTGTGCGAGCTGTTCGGCGAGACGCGCGACGTCCGAGGCGTCCTCACCTTCGACCATCACACGCAGGACAGGCTCCGTGCCCGATGGACGCAGAAGCACCCTGCCGCGCGCGCCTAATTCGGCTTCGACTTGCTGCACGGCACTCGCGATCGCTGAGTTGCCGACAAGCTCGACGCCGCGACTGATGCGAACATTGATCATCTTCTGCGGTAATTTGCTCATTTGTGTGCGCAGCTCGGCTAGAGACTTACCGCCGTTGACCACTGCGGCTAGCGCCTGCAGCGCAGATATAATGCCATCGCCTGTGCTCGACAAATCCGAGCAGATAACATGACCCGAAGATTCGCCACCCAGACTCCAACCGCGCTTAATCATCTCCTGCATGACATAGCGGTCGCCGACGGGCGTGCGCGTAAACGGCACACCTAGCGCATCGAGCCCCAACTGCAATCCGAGGTTACTCATTTGGGTACCCACAACACCGCCAAATTCGACATTTTGACGCAGACGGTCGCTGGCAATGATGTAGAGAATTTCGTCGCCGTCGAGCACATTGCCTAAATGATCGACCATGACGACACGGTCGCCGTCGCCGTCGAAGGCAACTCCTAGATCGGCTTTTTCGGCGATAACGCGATCGGCAAGCACCTGCGGCGAGGTCGAGCCAGCATTCTGATTGATGTTAAGGCCATTAGGTGAAACGCCCTGCGAGATAACGGTTGCACCAAGCTCTGTGAAAACGCTCGGAGCGATGTGATAGGTCGAGCCATGCGCACAATCGACGACTATTTTCATGCCATTGAGGCGCAGACTCTGGCCTACCGTGCTCTTACAAAATTCGATATAACGCCCTGCCGCGTCGTTAACGCGCGAGGCCTTGCCAATTAGCTCTGGCCTGACGGTAGTGAGTTCTTTCTCGAGCTCCGCTTCGATCGCATGCTCAATGTCGTCGGGGAGCTTGGTGCCAGTGCCCGAAAAAAACTTAATGCCGTTGTCTTCAAAGGAGTTGTGGGAGGCACTGATCACGATACCAGCGCGCGCTCGAAGGGTGCGCGTAAGATAGGCTATAGCGGGTGTGGGCATCGGGCCTAGCAGACCGATATCGACGCCGGCAGCCGCGATGCCGGCTTCGAGAGCTGCCTCGAACATATAGCCCGAAATACGCGTATCTTTGCCAATGAGTATTTTCCCACGCGCGCCATTCGCATCGGCAAATACGCGTCCCGCAGCCCAGCCTAGCTTGAGCATGAAATCGGGAGTGATTGGCGCCTGACCTACCGCACCGCGGATGCCGTCGGTACCAAAGTATCGTTTTGTTGTAGGGGCGCTCTTATTGCTTGCAGCAGACATGAATCGGGGGCCGCTCCTTATTTTTTTATCAACTATTCTTATTCGATATTTTTTATTAGAGCACTTAGTCGAACGCTAAGTTCCCGCAGAACGCGGAGTATACTTTAATCGCATCGACCGTGGCAGCAACATCGTGGCTACGAATAATGCTGGCGCCTCCCTGAAGCGCAAGCGTTGCGGCGGCCACAGATCCTGCGAGCCGCTGATCGACTGAGCGACCGGTGGCAGCACCAATCATCGATTTGCGCGAAACACCCACAAGCAGAGGCGCGCCTAGTGCGCTAAACCGCGTTAATCCACTCAATAATTCGTAGTTATGTCCCTGACTTTTACCAAACCCAAAGCCTGGATCGAGAAGTAAGCTGTCTGCATTTAATCCTTTAGCCAGACAGTAATCGCGTCGCTCGCCAAGAAACTCGGCAACTTCTTCGACAACATCATCGTAGCTTTTTTCAGCAAGCGGGCTATTCGAATCGAATTTCACTTGCATCGAGCGGGGCTGGCCGCGCATGTGCATTAGACATACCGCCACGCGATTATCGACGATAGCAGTCAGGGCTCCTTCGTCGGCGAGCGCGCGCACATCGTTAACAAGTTCGGCACCGGCACCAATCGCAGCAGTCATCACCTCAGACGAACTGGTGTCGACTGACAGACAGAGATCGAAGCGCGCTCTCAGAGCAGCGATAACGGGAACGACGCGGTCTATCTCTTCTTGCACGGGCACCGGAGTCGCGCCGGGTCGAGTAGATTCGCCACCAATATCGAGAAACAAAGCGCCTTCGGCGGCCATTTTTTCGGCGCGTTCTAATACTTTGTCCAAATCAACTTCGAATGACGAGTGACCTGAGCCAGCCTTTGATTCACGCCCGAGGGTTGATCCGTCTGAAAAAGAGTCGGGGGTGACATTGAGCACGCCCATACAGCATGGCGTACTCAAGTCTATTTGCCGCGACCCAGCTAAGAGGATTTTTGTCATTTTTCTAGCTCAATAAAGACTATGTGTTTTTCGTGCGGGAAACCCCTAACGAAAAAGAGAACCGCGAGGGTTCTCTTTTTCAACGTTCTTTAGAGCGGCGACCTAGTGCTCGCCGGCAGGACCGCCTATTGGACCTGAGGTTTCGTCGCGCCTAGCTTTAGGCTCTTCTGCCTCGCTTTTAGCCGCAGTGCCACCGCCATCGGAATCGCTCCAATCGGCTGGCGGGCGCGGTTTATTGCCATTCATGATGTCGTCGATCTGATCGGCATCGATCGTCTCATACTCCATCAGCGCCTCCATCATCATCTCGAGTTTGTCGCGATTGGTCTCGAGAATATCTTTTGCCTTGCTGTAGCAGGTGTCGATGATTTTACGCACCTCAACGTCGATAGACTTTGCAGTGTCGCTCGAGAAGCTCTTCGATTGCGACGCTGCAGAGCGGCCCAAAAAGACTTCGCCCTCGTCTTCAGAATACAACAAAGGTCCTAGCTCGGCAGACAGTCCCCATTTGGTGACCATATTACGCGCCATCTCTGTTGCGCGCTGGATATCGTTCGACGCACCTGTAGTTACACCGTTGGCGCCAAGCGTCATTTCTTCGGCAATGCGGCCGCCGTAGAGGCTGCAGATCTGACTGAGGATACCAAGCTTACTGAGGCTATAGCGGTCTTCTTCGGGCAAAAACATCGTTACGCCCAGCGCTCGACCGCGCGGAATAATGCTCACTTTGTAAACAGGATCGTGCTCTTCGACCATGCGACCGACAATGGCATGCCCAGCTTCGTGGTAGGCAGTATTTCGACGCTCTTTGTCCGACATAACCATCGACTTACGCTCGGCGCCCATCATGATCTTGTCTTTCGCTTTCTCGAATTCTTCCATCGTAACCAGACGCTTGCCTGAGCGGGCCGAGAACAGCGCCGCTTCGTTTACGAGGTTAGCTAGATCGGCTCCAGAGAAGCCTGGCGTGCCGCGCGCAATGAGGCTTGCCTTGACGTTGTCGTCGATTGGCACTTTGCGCATGTGCACCTTGAGGATCTGCTCGCGGCCACGAATGTCAGGCAGGCCAACCACAACCTGGCGGTCGAAGCGACCCGGTCGCAGAAGCGCAGGGTCCAGAACATCGGGTCTGTTAGTCGCTGCAACAACGATTACGCCGTCGTTCACCTCGAATCCATCCATCTCGACGAGGAGTTGGTTTAGCGTCTGCTCGCGCTCGTCGTGTCCGCCGCCGAGGCCAGCGCCACGGTGACGTCCAACCGCATCGATTTCGTCGATGAAAATAATACAGGGGGCTTGCTTCTTCGCTTGATCGAACATATCTCGAACGCGCGAGGCTCCCACGCCCACAAACATTTCGACAAAATCAGAACCTGAGATAGAGAAGAAAGGCACTTTGGCCTCGCCCGCTATCGCTTTGGCGAGGAGGGTCTTACCAGTACCCGGCTGACCAACCATCAGTATGCCGCGGGGAATCTTACCGCCCAAGCGCTGAAATTTGTCCGGTTCGCGCAAGAAGTCAACGAGCTCTTTCACGTCTTCTTTTGCTTCGTCGACACCTGCGACGTCGGCGAAAGTTACCTTGATCTGGTCTTCGCCGAGGAGCTTGGCTTTACTCTTGCCAAACGACATCGGGCCACCTTTGCCGCCTCCGCCGCCGCCTTGCATCTGCCGCATGAAGAAGAAGAACAGGCCGACTATGACCAATACCGGGAGTAAAGATAAGAACAGCTGCGACAAGAAGCCCGGCTTCTCATCTTGCGTGCCACTAATGGCGACATTCGATTCGAGCAGTTCGTCCATCAATCCGCGATCGCCGATTGCTGGCATAATCGAACGGAAGCGCGAGCCGTCGCTGCGGTAACCTGTAATTTGCAAGTTTTGGATATCTACCGCTTGCACACGACCATCACGCAGCTCTTTAACGAACTGGGAATAAATAATGCTGTCGGCTTGAGGATCCCGATTGATGTTGTTGAACACCGTGAGCAAAACGCCCGCAATGATCATCCAAAGGACCAAATTCTTTGCCATGTCGTTCAAGGGTAGTTCCCCCACTGAAGTGAATCTATTTGTCGAAGAGAGCGTCTAGGCAACGAGAAAACGCATGGCGCTCACTCGAAGTCGCCCTTAGCGACTCGTGTATATGGTAAAAAGTAACACATTTTCGCCTGTGTCACTCGAAAGTGACGCACACTAGTGACCAATTATTGATGTAAACACTGCCAAACCAGTGCGCAAACCGATGCTATGCGCCCTTGAAACCTGCCGCCAGAAGATAGACTTCGCTGGAACGGGCTCGCGATGCTTTTGGCTTGCGCACTTTTATAGAGGCAAAGTCAGCTTTTAACTGCGCCTCGAACTCTCTGAGGCCTTCGCCGTGAAATACCTTCACCAGAAAGTACGCCCCCGGACGGAGCACGGATCTCGCTAAGTCGAGCGCGAGTTCGGCAAGATACATCATCCTTGGCTGATCGATATCACGCATACCACTCATATTGGGTGCCATGTCCGACATTACAAGGTCAGCCCCGCCTTCGGGGAGCATACCGAGGAGCTGGTCTAGCACTGCTTGCTCGGTAAAGTCGCCCTGGAGAAATTCGACCCCTGCTATGAAATCGATTGGCAGAATATCGCTAGCGATGACCCTCCCCTTGTCTCCAACGAGATCGGCGGCAACTTGCGACCACCCTCCTGGCGCCGCACCAAGATCGACAACCGTCATTCCACGTTCGATAAGCTTGTCTTTTTCTTGTATTTCCAACAGCTTGTAGCTCGCTCGCGAGCGCAAGCCGTCTTCCTGGCTCTTACGCACGTATTCGTCGTCAAAGTGCTCTTTAAGCCATTGCTTACTGGTCTTAGACTGTGCCATCGTTGATTCTCGTTATTCTCAATTGCGTTCGGCCGCGAGCTTCCCTACAATCCGCTGCCCTGCGACTCAGCTAGCATTAAGGTCTATTATGACGCTCAACAACGCCGATAAGAAACGCTTCCGCGCGATTGGCCATCAACTCAAGCCCGTAATCACAATTGCGGAAAAGGGTTTGTCGGAAAATATTCAGCTCGAACTCGAGCGCGCACTGAACGATCACGAGCTCATCAAGCTCAAATTAGTGACCGGCGACAAGGCCGCAAAAGCGGCGCTTATTGAAGAGATTTGCGCGCTGAGCAAAGGCGCTGTTGTGCAGACTATTGGCCACGTATTGCTACTTTACCGCGCGGCTAAGAAACAAGACCCTAAACTGTCTAACGTAATCCGATTTCAGCCGTAGTCAGCCTTCGCGAAAACTGCCTTGTTCAAGCGAGGATCAGAGGTGTTTGACGCTCTCGATTTCGTATTCGACATCGCCCGCAGGCGCCTTAACCACGATTTCATCACCCTCTGCCTTGCCCATCATCGCACGTGCAATTGGCGAACTCACCGAGATTTTGCCCTTGCTGACGTTGGCCTCGTCGTCGCCTACGATCTGGTAGGTGACCGTCGCCTCTGTGTCTAGGTTGATCATCTGCACTGTCGTGCCAAAGATTACTTTGCCGGTTGGCTCGATCTTCGTCACGTCGATAACCTGCGAGCCTGCAAGCTTACTTTCGATCTCTGCTATACGTCCCTCGCAGAAACTCTGTTGCTCGCGCGCCGCGTGGTATTCGGCATTCTCTTTGAGATCGCCGTGCTCTCGCGCTTCGGCGATCGCCTCAATAATTTTTGGGCGCGTCACACTTTTGAGCTCAGTTAGCTCTGCTCGCAAACTCTCTGCGCCATGAATTGTCATCGGAACGCTTTGCATTCTTGTCGCCTTTTAGTTGCTCTCGAGCTGAGCGTGAAGATCTTGTAACGTGTAGACCGACATATTATTGCCGTAAGCCAGTGCTTCGCAAGCCGCTAGCGCACCCGCGATCGTCGTTGTGCAATACACGCGATGACGCAGCGCAGTTCGGCGAATCATCGACGAGTCAGCGATAGCCTTTCTGCCTTCGGTTGTATTGAAGACAAGCTGAATCTCTTCGTTTTTCAACATGTCGACAATATGTGGCCGGCCCTCGGCTACTTTGTTCACGCGCGTAACAGGCAGCCCCGCAGCGGCGATTACCTGCGCCGTGCCTTGGGTAGCCACAATGCTGTAACCTAAGGCTATCACTCGGCGCGCCACTTCGGCCACCCCAGGCTTGTCGGCTTCGCGAACGCTAATAAACACATTGCCCGACGTAGCAAACTTCTCGCCCGCTCCCATCTGCGCCTTCGCATAGGCCTCGGCGAAGGTTTTGCCTACGCCCATTACTTCGCCAGTAGATTTCATTTCTGGGCCTAGAATTGGGTCTACGCCTGGGAATTTAATAAACGGGAAGATAGCCTCTTTGACCGCGAATGTTTCGGGTATTATTTCGGTCTCGAATCCTTGCTCGGCAAGCGATGTTCCCGCCATGCAGCGCGCTGCGATCTTGGCAAGCGATCGACCAATACATTTAGAAACGAACGGTACAGTTCGCGACGCGCGTGGGTTAACCTCGATCACATAAAGCTCGCCATCTTGATACGCGAGCTGTGTATTCATCAAACCCACGACGCCTAGCTCTAACGCTATTGCCGTGACCTGAGCCCGAATACGGTCTTGCACCTCGGCGGGTAAATTATACGGCGGCAACGAGCAGGCAGAGTCACCAGAGTGGATGCCGGCTTGCTCAATGTGTTGCATGATCGCGCCCACGACCGCCTGCTTGCCATCGCTCACTAGATCGATATCGATCTCGATTGCGGCGTTGAGGAAATAATCAAGGAGCACCGGGCTCTCGTTTGAGACCTTAACGGCATCGTGCATGTAGCGCTTAAGCTCTTCATGGTTGTATACGATTTCCATCGCGCGCCCACCGAGAACATAAGACGGTCTGACGACAAGCGGGTAACCAATTTCATCGGCGGCGGCATAGCTTTCTTCGACGCTACGTACGGTGCGATTCGGAGGCTGCTTAAGGCCGAGCTTCTCGATCAGCTTTTGGAACCGCTCGCGGTCCTCAGCTCGGTCGATCGCGTCAGGCGACGTACCGATAATAGGGATGCCTGCAGCCTCGAGACTCTTAACTAAGTTGAGCGGCGTCTGTCCACCGAATTGAACAATCACCCCCTTGGGCTTTTCGAGCAGAGCAACCTCGATCACGTCTTCGAAGGTTAGAGGCTCAAAATAAAGGCGGTCCGAAATATTGTAATCGGTAGAGACTGTCTCAGGGTTGCAGTTAACCATAATGGTTTCGTAACCATCCTCGCGCATCGCGAGTGCGGCGTGCACACAGCAGTAATCAAACTCAATACCTTGGCCGATCCTGTTGGGCCCGCCACCAAGCACCATGATTTTTTCACGTGTGCTCGGCAGAGATTCACATTCTTCTTCGTAAGTTGAATACATATATGCCGTTGCCGACACAAACTCGGCGGCGCAGGTATCAACCCGCTTATACACGGGGCGCACATTTAAACTATGGCGATGCTTCTGGAAATCCAGTTCGTGGCATTCGAGCACCTGAGCAAGTCGTTTGTCGGCGAAGCCTTTGCGCTTGAGTTGGCGCATCTCTGCCGCGTCGATCGAGGCGAGGTCTCTACCTACTAACCCTTGCTCGATTTTGATCAGTTCTTCGATCTGAACGAGATACCAGGGATCTATACCGGTTAGCGAGTAGACGGTTTCCATAGACCAACCCTGACGGAAAGCGTCGCCAATATACCAAATTCGCTGCGCACCAACTTCGGTAAGCTCGCGGGTCAACACCTCCCGCGCGTCGCTCAATTTAGTATCGAGAATAGGCTCAAATCCACACACTCCCACCTCGAGCCCTCGCAACGCTTTTTGCAAAGATTCTTGGAAAGTGCGACCAATTGCCATCACCTCGCCGACTGACTTCATTTGCGTAGTAAGCCTGTCGTTGGCCTCAGAGAACTTTTCGAATGTGAAGCGTGGAATCTTTGTAACGACGTAGTCGATCGATGGCTCGAACGATGCAGGCGTCGCGCCACCAGTGATTTCGTTACTCAGTTCGTCGAGTGTGAAGCCAATAGCAAGCTTCGCGGCAACTCGTGCAATGGGGAAACCTGTTGCTTTAGAGGCAAGCGCCGAACTGCGCGAAACGCGCGGATTCATTTCGATAACAACGAGGCGACCATCTTTAGGATTAATACCGAACTGTACGTTCGATCCACCCGTTTCGACACCGATTTCACGGAGTATCTCGATCGACGCGTTGCGAAGAATTTGGTATTCCTTGTCGGTGAGAGTCTGCGACGGCGCAACAGTAATCGAGTCGCCTGTATGAACACCCATCGCATCGAAGTTCTCGATCGAGCAGACGATGATGCAGTTGTCGTTAGTGTCTCGAACGACTTCGAGCTCGTATTCTTTCCAGCCAATTAAAGACTCGTCGATTAACAATTCACTTGTTGGCGACAGTTCTATGCCGCGCTGGCAAATCTCTTCAAACTCTTCTTTGTTATAGGCGATTCCGCCGCCGCTGCCGCCCATGGTGAACGAAGGGCGGATAATACAAGGAAACCCTATCTCTTCGAGGGCTTCGAAGGCTTCGGCCATATTGTGTGCGATCTGGTGGCGAGGTGTTTCTAGTCCGATTTTTTTCATCGCGCGGTCGAACAATTCGCGGTCTTCGGCCTTATCGATCGATTCGCATTTCGCGCCAATTAGCTCGACGCCGTATTTATCGAGCACACCATGGCGATTGAGGTCGAGCGCGCAGTTAAGTGCGGTCTGACCACCCATCGTCGGCAGGATCGCATCGGGGCGTTCCTTCTCGATAATTTTCTCAACTATCTCCCAGTTGACCGGCTCGATGTAAGTGGCATCCGCCATCGAGGGGTCTGTCATAATAGTTGCGGGGTTTGAGTTAACGAGGATTACGCGGAGCCCCTCTTCCTTCAGCGCCTGACACGCTTGGGTTCCCGAGTAGTCAAACTCACAGGCTTGGCCGATGACGATGGGGCCGGCGCCGAGTATTAGAATGCTTTGAATGTCTTTGCGTCTTGGCATGTGCGCTACTGCTCTCTTGTGTTCTGATTAATTGGGATGAGTCGCCTCTTATGGAGGCGTCCGACAATCACGCGCTAACTGCGCCGCTCTAGTAGCTCGATGAAATGATCGAACAAAGGCGCTACATCATGCGGGCCCGGACTTGCTTCAGGGTGGCCCTGGAATCCGAATGCCGGCGCATCGGTGCGCTCGATACCTTGAAGCGATCCATCGAACAACGATTTGTGCGTTGCCTCGAGGTTGGCAGGAAGCGTGTCCGCGTCGACCGCGAAGCCATGGTTCTGGCTTGTGATCAGTACGCTGTTGTCACGCAGATTCTGCACTGGGTGGTTTGCCCCGTGGTGACCGAGCCGCATCTTTATCGTCTTCGCGCCACAGGCGAGGGCGAGTAGCTGGCATCCTAAGCAAATGCCGAAAAGAGGAAGCTTCTCGTCTAGGAACACTTTGATTGCCTCGATGGCATAGTCGCAAGGCTCGGGATCACCTGGCCCGTTAGACAGAAAGATGCCATCGGGGTTCATCGCGAGCACATCGGCGGCAGGTGTCTGCGCCGGAACTACCATGACCTCGCAGCCGCGTTCGACGAGCATGCGCAAGATGTTGCGCTTGGCACCGAAGTCGTAGGCGACGACGCGAAAGCGGCTTGGCACGTCTTTCCTGTGTCCGTCGACCAGGTCCCAGACGCCTTCTGTCCAAGGATACTGCGCTTTAGTCGACACGACCTTGGCAAGGTCCATGCCTTTGAGTCCCGGGAATTCTTTCGCCTTGGCTATCGCGCCTTCCTCTCCAAGGGTTTCTAGCTCTGTGCCTGAAACGATACACCCATTAAGAGGCCCTTTATCGCGGAGTACGCGAGTGAGACGACGGGTATCTATCTCAGCTATTGCTACAACTTTGCGCTCGACCAAGAAGTCTTGCAAAGTTTGCTCGCTGCGCCAGTTACTCGCAATGAGAGGCAGATCGCGGATCACAAGGCCGGTGGCCCAAACGCCGTCGGACTCATTGTCTTCGTCGTTAGTGCCCGTGCTGCCAATGTGAGGATAGGTAAGGGTTACGATTTGTTGTGCGTAGGAGGGGTCGGTCAGAATCTCTTGGTATCCAGTCATCGAGGTATTAAATACCACCTCTCCACTGGCGCTCCCTTCGGCGCCGAGTGCGACGCCACGAAAGATACTGCCATCCTCTAGTGCTAATACAGCTAGTGCGGCCACTCTCACTCCTTATGCTTTTCTAAGTTATCGGGTCTTCGCCTTGCCAATCTCAATTCCCTTTTCTACTGTGCGCTTCGTGTCTTAGGCGTCGCCCGCTCTCTCTCGCTGAGCCTCTTAACTTACACGCTACGAGCGCGTTACGAGGGCCACCAGTGGGCGTAAACGACTGAAAAACAGGCACAAAAAAAGCGGATGAAGAATATCTTCACTCCGCTTTTGTAGGAATTCGCAAAGGTCTCAGCATTCGTCATACTGAGCGAGTATTATAGAGACACCACCCCCAAGTTGTCTACGCAGTTCTCCCAAAATGCCAAATATAAGCGATAAGGAATCGTGATCTATTCGACTAATCCGAGAACATGCTGCATCGAATACAGCCCCGCGGGTTTCGACGAGACCCACTCGGCGGCGCGCACGGCGCCACTGGCAAAAGTCATGCGGCTGCTCGCTTTGTGCGTTATTTCGACACGCTCACCCAGGCTTGCGAATGTGACTGTATGATCGCCGACGATATCTCCCGCGCGAACTGTGGCGAAACCAATCGTCTTTCGATCTCGCTCAGGCTCCTTCCCTTCGCGTCCGTAGACAGCAACCTCATCCAAATTACGTCCCAGAGTCTCGGCAATCACTTCACCCATTTTGAGCGCCGTGCCCGATGGCGCGTCCTTCTTAAAGCGGTGATGTGCCTCTGATATTTCGATATCAACATCATCCCCCAACACCTCGGCAGCTTTGCGCAGCAGTTGCAAGCAGAGATTGACCCCGACGCTGAAGTTCGGAGCCATAACGATGGGTATTATTTGGGCGGCGGCATCAATGGCGGCAAGGTTTTCGGGTGTAAAGCCAGTGGTGCCAATAACCATCGCCTTGCCATAGCGGCAGCACAGCGCGAGGTGGCCGAGCGTGGCCTCGGGACTGGTGAAGTCAATTAGCACACTAAACGCATCGACTTGACTCTCGAATGATGGCTTTGCGACTACGCCCAACGGCCGACCAAGAGCCAGAAGGCCGATGTCAGAGCCGACGGTTGGGTCGTCTCCAAGGACACTCGCAGCGCCAACCTTTATCGAGGCGCCGCTTGTTTCGACCGCCTCGACCAATGTTCGGCCCATGCGTCCGGCCGCCCCCGCTATTGCTACTTCTATCATAACTAGTCCTGACTATTGCCCGCGCTCTAAAGCCTCAGAGTATACAGACTGAGACGCTAAACCAGAATCGAACAGAATCTACCCATCTTAGCCCTAAAAAATTCCTCCCATGCTTGTGGGAATGCAATTTATGATACAAACTGAAACATAATAAGTAGGCATTAAAACTTATGAAGCCTGCGTAAAGAGTGGTCCGGGAAATGGCAGAAGCAAAAACGCACAAAATCGATAGCAAAGCGGATCTCTCTCGTCGGGCGAGATACGAAAAACTGGTTGCCTCTCTTTATCAAGATGTCTATCGGTATGGATTCTGGCTCTGTAAAAGCCAGCCCCTAGCCGAAGACCTTGTCCAAGAAACATTCTTGCGCGCTTGGCGTTCTCTCGATAGCCTAAAGAATGACAATGCGGCCAAAGCCTGGCTTTTCACCATTCTGCGTCGTGAGAATGCGCGCCTTTACGAAAGATACCGGCCCGTGCTGGTCGATGTCGACGAACAAGTCATCGTAGAGAAAGACAGCATCGAGCCCGACAATAAAATGGAGCGACGCTGGCTACTCGACGCGATGAACAGACTCGAAAAAGACTACCGAGAACCACTTCTATTGCAAATCATTGGCGGTTTTAGCGATAAAGAAATCGCGCTAATTTTGGACATCAACTCCAATACCGTTATGACGAGACTTTTTCGGGCACGCAGCAAAGTCATCAATCAGTTGGCGTCGAAGCCGGGCAAGATCTCTTCGCAATTATTTGAAATTAAATAATGGCTGCCAAATAACTCACGCAAGCGATGGGTTATTTCGCCAAAAAATCAGCTAACGAAACAAAATGATACGGCAAGGCAATACTCTCTTCTTTGACCATTCGGTGAACTTAAAACCACTGTAATTTAAGCAACTTAAGCGCAGAGCGCGCTTAGGTTGCCCTCGTTAAACGCTGCCAAAAGTGCGAAGTGTATGTCGGAACAAAAATTAGTTTGAAAGAAAATCTCCTGTTTACCACTCAACTGTTACGAGCCTCTAGAATTCACCGCCCCATTTTTGAGTAATTCCCAATGGATCAGACTGCGTTTCGTAAAGCAATTTTGAGCGACCCCTTCGCCGAGGATGCACAGGTTTTGGCCGCTGCGAATTCGAATAAGGACTTGCGAGAAATGCTCGACACTGTGCGCAGCGTCGAATCGGGAATTGAAGACCTATTGACGTCGGCACCAATCCCGCCTTTGCTCTATGAGAGATTGCTTACCTTGCCCGAGGGTGACGAGGACGACAGCGGTGAACCCCGGGCACTCACCTCAATCAACGTATCGACATTACTTGCAAGGGCTGGAGACGCAGCATGGCGGTTTAGACTTGCGATTATATTTACGCTAATTATCGCTATTGCTGCGGGCCTATCGGTGTTTATGCCTGGCCCCACGCTCTGAGGTGGACGCCTTTTTATAGCCGCAGGCGCATTGGCCTGCGGCTCGGATAGACAATCCCGCTCTCGTTAGAACTGATTTGCGGCCATTGCCATAAGCGACTCTGAGCCTGCCTCAATCTCTGCGAGCAGCGAGTGGACACGTGGCACCTGCCGCGCCAGAAAGAACTCACCTACTTTCACGAGACCGTCGAAATATTCTGCATTGTCGCCGCCCTTATCAGCCAGCGCGGCAGCCAGAATTCGCTGCCACATGAAGCAGTAAAGCGTAAGGCCCATCAGTTCCATGTACGCGTAAGAGGCCGCGCCAATCTCCTCTGGATTGCTCGCAGCACTGTCGATCACAAAAAGAGTCGCATCACTTAACACCTTGCGACACGTCGCGAGCGACACCAAATAAGACTGCATGGCAGGCACGCCTGCTTGCGACGCAACAAACGCATCCATCTCTTCGGACAGCAGGGCGAGTAGTTCACCATTAGCTCTCACTGTTTTACGCCCCATTAGATCGAGCGCCTGCACGCCATTGGCCCCTTCGTAAATCTGCGCGATGCGCGCATCTCTCACGTTCTGCTCGAGTCCCCACTCGGCAACATAACCGTGTCCGCCCAACACTTGTTGTGCCATCACACAGGCATCAAAGCCGCGATCCGTGCAGTAGGCTTTCTGCACAGGAATCAGCAAGGAAACGAGTTTGTCGGCGCGAGTTCGCGCAGCGGCATCAGGATGGAACCGCGAAATATCAAGTTGCATCGCGGCAAAAATTGAAAGCGATCGACCTGCAAGAATGTTCGCACGAATTGTTAACAACAGGCGGCGAACATCAGGGTGAACAAGCAACGGGTCGGCGCTTGCCTCGGGCTGCTGGGGGCCGCTAGGCGCACGTCCTTGCACACGGTCTTTCGCATAAGCCGCCGCGACCTGATAAGCACTGTCGGCGAGGCCGTTCGCCTGCAGGCCCATCGAGAGGCGCTCGTAGTTCATCATAGTGAACATGTGCGAGAGGCCGTTATTTAGCTCACCAACCAAATAGCCTGTCGCCTCGTCAAAATTCATCACGCAGGTGGGCGATGCTTTGATGCCCATTTTGTGCTCGATCGATCCGCAGCGCACACCGTTGCGCTCACCTGTCAGCTCGCTGTTTTCATCGACGAGCATTTTAGGTACGAGAAACAAGGAGATGCCGCGCGGGCCTGCGGGGGCATCGGGCAGTTTAGCGAGAACCAAATGAACAATGTTCTCGGCAAGATCATGCTCACCTGCCGTAATGAAAATTTTGGTACCCGACAGGCTGTAGCTGCCATCGGCATTGGGCACAGCGCGAGTTTTAATCATGCCGAGGTCGGTACCTGCATGCGGTTCGGTAAGACACATGGTGCCTGTCCAGATGCCCTCATACATTTTTGGTAAATAGCGCAGCTTAAGTTCGTCGCTACCGTGGTGACTCAACGTGAGCGTCGCACCTGTCGTAAGAATCGTAAACAGGGCGAAAGAGGAGTTTGCTGCAAAGCTCATTTCTTCGATTAACGCAGACAGCGTCTTCGGCATGCCCTGGCCGCCGTAGGTGATTTCACCTGTCAGCCCCGCCCAACCACCTTCAGCGTAGGCCTTATAGGCCTCTTTAAAACCATCGGGTGTTGTCACTACGCCGTCGTTATATTGGCATGACTGCTGATCGCCACTCTGGTTAATCGGTGCAAGCAGTCCTTCGGCAATTTTACCCGCCTCCTCTACGATTGCTGAGGTGAGGTCGGTCGTCACCTCCACAGTGCCCGGCATCGATGAAAACAAGCTATCCGCATCGAACACGTTGTTTAGCAAAAAGCCGATATCTTGGATCGGCGCTCTGTAGGCTGGCATTGGTATTCTCCTCGAACATTCTAATCTGATGACACTACATCGCAGCACGCTGCTGCAGGCAGTTCGTTCTACCGCACTCAATTACTCGTGGATTATAGGGGAAGAACCCTAGAAACCCTAGCCGCGCGAGGTGAGTCGCCAGCGCTTTTCGGCTCAACTGGCAATCGTCGCGCTTTGCGACTACACCAAAGGGGCTCGACACATTTGTTAAGAGCAACCAACGATCGCGAGGCGACTTTTGACTGATTTAGTTTCCGCAATTTTTGTGTATGGAGGTAAAGTACGCCGCTTTGTTGCGGATCGATTAGCTCGGACTGTATCCGGCCTCTGCTGCTGTTGCGGCCTTGATTCAGACACGCACAGCACGCTCTGCAGCCATTGCCTTTTGAGTCTGCCCCGCATTAAGCAGGCATGCACTGTTTGCGGACTCAGTTGCGAGAGCGACAATAAGAGCGAAGCCGGGCCACAGAGCGAGCACCAAGGTGAGCCCAGCAATCGCTGCGCTCGCTGCCCCACCCACCCTCCCTCATTTGCACTCTGCCGCGGCGCATTCGCCTACGCTACGCCAATCGATCAGCTAATTGCAGATTACAAATTCAACGAACGGTTAGATATCGGCGCGGGGCTGAGCGAAGAGCTCGGACTCGTGATGGAGGCGTATTACGCCGGCGTTCGACAAGAGGCTAGCACTCGCAGAAAACCTTTTGCGGTGATTGCCGTTCCTTTGCACCCCCGAAGGTTTAGACAACGCGGATTCGATCAGGCTCGACTGATTGCCCAGCGGGTTGCGCACCGGCTTGCCCTGCCCAATCTTAGCGACGCCGTAACAAGAACCCGTCACACCACGCCACAAACTGAGGCAAAAACAAAAGCCGAAAGGCAAGCGAATCTCATCGGGGCGTTTGGGATCGTGAAAGGAGCAGCCCTGAATGGCTGCAAGCACGTGATCGTTATCGAAGATGTTGTCACCACGACAGCAACAGTATCCTCGCTCACCGAGACTTTACTCGATGCCGGCGTTAAGCGCGTCGATGTTTGGTGTCTGGCTAGAGCAGAACGCTCATCGAAAGGGTAACCACGTGGGCACGGGCGTCTTAGTTTTCTAGAATTGGTATTTAATCGAGCCGTAGGCGACGCGACCATTCTGGTCTAGGAGACGGGTCGATGAGTTGAGGATCTGAGCCGTTTTCTCATCGAATAGATTGCGGATTCCAAACGAGATAATCGCGCGATCCTTCGCGCCAGCCTTCACGCTGTAACCGTACTGCAGGTCGAAGGTGGTAATGTTGTCGACCAGATCATTGATCTCGTCGAGATCGAGCTCGCTTATGTCTTTAAACGAATCGAAATAGTTAGTAATCGCGCTTGCTGTGTGATTACCAAACTGCCACGAAAGCATCATGCTGCTTTGTAACTCGGGGCTGACAAGCCGCTCGTCGATTGCACCGAGCTCGTCGCTTCCTAGCTCGAGCAAGCCACCCGCATTCTCAAAATCTTGTACATAAGTCGACTTCGTGCTGAGCGTAAACTGCCCGAAACGGCTAGTGTCCCACACATATGACGCGCTCAAATCGAACCCGTTGGTTTCGAGCTGTGAGCCAACAAGCGGATTATCGACATTGAACTCGTTGATTGTCGAATCTTGAATGTAAAGCTGCGAGGTACCGGGCTGCCAGTCGCGACCCATACTCGCCTGAGCCGATGTCTCGTTGACCTCTAAACGCCACGCATCGGCGCTTACATTGAGGCCGTCGATAGGCTCTACAGCGACGCCGAGATTAAAATTGAGCGCGTCTTCAACGACAGCGCCCTCAAATCCCGTCTCTTCGACGTTTCGCGCGATGCTCAGCGCGGGCACGGCCCCGTTTAGAATAGACGAAGGGCCGATCCGAAAACTGGCACTGCCTTCAACACTGGGCAAAACCTGCCCAAGAAAATTAGCCGACTGGTTGTTGGCCGGCGCAAGCGCACTCTCGAAGCCACCACGTTGCTTGACGGTCAACGCGCTAATTGCCTGAAGATCGCTAGAGCCAGCACCGGCGCCACCTAGGCTTTGCGCCTGCACGGTAGCCGAAACCAAGCTGATCGCCACAGAGGCCACAGCAGCAAAAGAGGCCGAAAACACCGAATTTAAACCAGGCAAACAGCGCGCTCGCGAAACTCTTCTCGCTCTGGGCGCTTCCGTTGCGGAGAGCTCTGAAATAGCTCTCGCATAAATGCCTGATGCAGAAATGACGCTCACGTGTGTGACCTTAATTTGGTTTCTTACCTTTAGAAGCATAGCACTCAATTCGCTCCTGTCGATACCCTGAACAACCCGCAAATTTGTTATAAATCTTGCCCAAAATGTGGCGACAGTCGGGTCAGCCCAAAAGACTGTTGACTCTTGGGGGGCGCGCATACTTAAGGCACATACTTAAATAGCGCACTCATAGCGGGGCAATATCCACTAACAGTCACAGTGCCCGCAGCAACGCAGCGACAGATGAATGCTGCCCTGGCAACACTAGTTCTGGCCAAAGCTCTGCAAGTGGCTCGAGAACAAACGCACGCTCGGCAGCCCGAGGATGCGGCAGCTGCAGCGTCGGGGAGTCTATTATTTCATTGCGGCAATAGATTAGATCGAGATCGATAGTCCGAGAAGCATAGCTAGCACCGGCGCGCGGCTGCAGCCGCTCCCGACCGAGTTCAAGTTCAATCGCGAGCAAGCCGTCGAGTAATTCCTGCGCGCTTAGCGCTGCAGCAGGCTCAATAATGGCGATGGCGTTACAGAAGTCTGGAGCGCCAGCGCCCAAACCAACGGCTGAAGTCGAATAGATCCTCGACAGTCGAGGCACGCAGAGCGAGAGTGACTGCAGGCGTTTAGCTGCCTCGATGATAATCTGAGCAGGAGACTCGCCTCCATGCGCTAGGTTCGAGCCTAACGCAATAACTGCGCAGGCTGCGCTGCTATGCGTCGTGGTAGGCGGCTGAAAGCTCATGGACTGACTCAACAAACACACCAACGTTATCGGGATTTACCGCCGGGGTAATGCCGTGACCCAGGTTAAACACATGTCCGGGATTGCTGCCAAACCCAGCAAGAATGGATCCCACTTCTGCGCGTATCGCCTCGGGGGAAGCATAGAGCATGGAGGGATCCATGTTGCCTTGCAATGCCACCTGCGAGCCGATGCGTTCGCGCGCGTTGGCGATATCTGTCGTCCAGTCTAGGCCAACGGCGTTGCAGCCACTGGCTGCAATAGATTCGAGCCACTGACCTCCGTTTTTAGTAAACAGAATAACGGGCACTTCGCGGCCATCGTTATGGCGCGTCAGGCCGCCGATAATTTTCTGCATATAGGCAAGCGAGAAGTCGCGGTAGGCCGTGGGCGTCAAGACGCCGCCCCAGGTGTCGAATATCTGAACAGCCTGAGCACCTGCCGCGATTTGTGCGTTGAGGTAATCGATAACCGCATCGGCGAGTTTATCGAGCAACAGGTGCATCGCCTCGGGATGGTTATAGAGGAATTCTTTCGCATGCCGGAAATCTTTGCTGCCGCCGCCTTCGATCATATAGGTAGCCAATGTCCATGGGCTTCCCGAAAACCCAATGAGCGGAACAGAACCATTCAGTTCGCGCCTTATAAGCGCAACGGCGTCAGTAACATAGGACAGCTCGCTTGCGATTGAGACATCGGGCAATTTCTCGACATCGGCTGGCGTGCGAATAACCTTTTTGAATTTAGGCCCCTCGCCCTCGGAGAAATAGAGACCCTGCCCCATCGCATCGGGAATAGTGAGGATGTCAGAAAATAGGATCGCCGCGTCGAACGCATAACGGCGCAGGGGCTGCAGCGTAACTTCGCACGCAAGCTCGGTGTTTTTACATAAGCTCATAAAGTCGCCTGCTTGCGCGCGCGTCGCTCGATACTCAGGGAGATAGCGCCCCGCCTGCCGCATCATCCATACAGGCGTTCTATCGACGGGCTGGCGCAGGAGTGCGCGCAGGAAGCGGTCATTCTTTAGAGGAGCGAAATTTGAATTTTGTTCAGTCACGGGCGTTGACCTCGAGTCGCGGGCGGCGCAGTGCCGCGCTCGCTGGTGGCGTAAAAGGCCGCCAATTCTACACGAGGCGACAGCCTTGACCAATGCGCGACTCTGTCAATTTACCGCGCCGCGCGTATTTCGGCCTGCGCAGCCGCGATTGGCCGCACCCAAGGCCCGGCCGCAGAGAGCGCCTGCGGAAGACGCCTAAGGGTGGCGCTGGCTTGTTCGCGCGTGGTGAATTCGCCATAAGCGACAATAAACCAAGGCGCCCCTCCCCGCTGCGAGCGGTAATAACCAAGTGTCTGCCTCAGCCCGCCGCCATTGCGCTCGACGAACGCCTGAACATTAGCCTCCGAGCTCGCGCCGAGTATTTGCAGAGTAAAACTCCTTGCTGGCATCGCAAGCAGTTGTCTTTCGAAGGCGCTCCCGCTTAGCCTATTTTGCTGGAGTGGAGACGCTGCCGCTGGCGACACCGGCGTGGCGGGGGCCGGGCGGGTTGCCGCTAGCGTTGGGGGAGTCGCTGCTCGCGTTGGTGCCGGCGTTGGCGAAGCCGTTGGTGCTGCGCTAGACCTGCGCGCGACAGGACGCGCCTCGCTTACTGATACGGCGGCGACCCCGATTTCATCGGGAGCAAGCATGGCTTGCTCAGAGTCGACCCTCTCTGGAGAGGTGACCCTTTCTAGAGAGGCGGGCTGCGATAACTCAGCCGTATTAGCTATAACCGGCACGGCTGACGAGACAATTTCCAAATCTGGTTCTACTACCGAACGGTCCGCGGTTGGTCGACTTATCTGCCCGCTTGTCGGAGGCATCACCGAGGCAGAATCCCCTGCCCTCGATGCGACTGGCGCGGCAAGCTCAATAGTTCCAGAGCTGGGCTCGTCAGGAATGCGCCAGAACACAATCACCGCAAGCACGAGCAGCATCAGCCCACCTGCGGCGAGCCAATAATTGCGGGCAGCAGCGAGACGCAAAGGCACAGACCGCGCGAATCCGGTTGCAGCGGCGAGGTAATCCGTCTTGCTCGCGCTGGTGTTGACGTCGTCCTCGTCGTCTCCAAAAATATCTGGGTCAAGCGTCGACGCCTCATCGCGCCGCGCTTGCCCTGCGTCCTCGGGCTGCTCATCATTGTCGAAGTCCAGTTCCAAGTCTTCGCCCGCAGAGAAGCGTGCTCCGCCAAGACTCGGCCGAGTATCGGGCTCGAGCCATTCGTCTATATTGCGATCAAATTCGTCTTCGCTCGCAGCCGGCTCGAGGCCGCTGTCGCCTAGCTGGACAGCATCGCTGTTGACCCTTTCGAATGCAGAATCTGGCTCTGGCTCTGGTTCTGAACTGCCGTCAAACTCTGGATTATCATCTGACTCTGTGTCGGCAGCAGCGCCTGCCCCAGCGTCGTTCGCCATCATACCTAGAAGTTCATCGAAGCTTTCATCGGACTCTTTCTCAATATCGAGCGGCGCCAACTCAATAGGCTCAGCAGACTCAGTAGCGCCACTTTCAACCTGTGCCTCGTGGACATCCGGTTTTTGAAGCAGCTCATCGATTGGCGCGGCTGCCTCTGTGGTTGCTGTAATAGTTGCTATAGCGGTTGCTGCAATCGGCTGATCTGGATCGACTGGCCGCTCAGGCTCCTCAAGTTTTGGAAGGTCGAACCAGCTAAAATCCTCGATTCCTCCGTTGGGGTCGGCTCGCTCGATAGCGTCCTTTAACGCAGGGTCGCCAAGAAGCAGACAACAGAGACTCGCCTCATCGGCTTCGTCTATAAGCTCATAGAGCGTCTCCAGAAAGGCATCGCTCAATGACTCTGCATCATCAACAATGAGAACGAGCAAGCGCTCTTGATCGGCAAGCGAGCCTGCATAGTCGACAATAGTATTAAGAGGGGTGTCAGCTGCGTACTCGACAGAGTCGGGACTCAGCTTAGATACGAGGCGCTGGATAAAGTCATCGCGATTTTTAAAATCGCTCGCCTTGAGCGCTATGCACTCAGCTTCATTAGCGAATTGTTGGGCAAAGCGTCGAGCAAGGGTCGTCTTGCCCGCGCCTTCAACCCCGGTAACCGCAATTAATGGCCTGCCGTAAAAGGCATCGTCTATAAGCTTTGAGAGAAGAGCATCGTGATGATCGATCATACAGCGAGCCTCGCTTTGCCCTGAATTAGTTGATTCTCCCTTGCTGCCAAGGGGTCCGGAATCAAAATCGCTGCGTCACTCACAGGCTTACTCACAAGTTCACTCACAAGTTCATTCACATAGGCGATCGGCGGCCTCCAGGGTGGCCACCAGCTGACCTGGTTCGATGTCGCTCGCTATCGCTCCCTGCCCAATCGCGTTGAGTAGGATAAAACGCAGCTTGCCCTGTTCGGTTTTCTTGTCTGACGCCATCAGGTCAAGATAGCGCTCAATAGTGATATCGGCAGGAGGGACGACTGTCATACCGAAATTTTGCTCTAGGATTCGCCTGATCAGGCGAGCGTCTTCCGGGGCTATCCATCCAATTCGTGCACTCAGGTCTGCCGCCATTACGGTGCCCATCGCAACCGTCTCGCCGTGCAGCCATGTGCCGTAGCCCGCAGCCGTCTCGATTGCATGACCGAATGTATGCCCGAGATTGAGCAGCGCACGGACGCCCGACTCTCGTTCGTCTTCGGCAACGACCTCTGCCTTAATTCTGCAACAGGTCTGAATAACCTCAGCCATCAGCACGGGATCACCTCTCACCAACTGCGCTGCATGGTCACCCAGCCAGTGGAAGAAACTCGCGTCTCTGATCAATCCGTATTTAGTGACCTCGGCGAGCCCCGCCCTGATCTCACGTGCCGGCAGGGTAGACAACACATCGGTGTCGGCAATCACACACCGCGGCTGATAGAAAGCGCCGATCATATTCTTGCCGAGACGGTGATTAACGCCTGTCTTACCGCCAACAGACGAGTCGACCTGCGCGAGGAGTGTCGTTGGGATCTGCACAAAGTCGATGCCGCGCAGATACGTTGCCGCCGCAAAGCCGGTAATGTCACCGACAACTCCCCCACCAAGAGCGACAAGCGTGGTGTGGCGGTCATATTTATTGCTGAGCAAAAAGTCGTAAATAGTGTCTACGGCTGCAAGCGTTTTATGCGCCTCACCATCGTTCAAGACTATTGACGCGCAGTCACGGTCGGCAAAAAATGCCACTGCTTTTTCGAGATAAAGCGGCGCGACGACGTCATTGGTCACGATTACGATCTTGCCTTGACGCAGCACCTCTTGGCCGATGCGGGCCGCCAGGCC
>Ga0228634_1000459_pt1 | contig 30664 bp, 23 predicted proteins | sample 42DmetaG_FD_190063 | JGI IMG/M metagenome (GOLD analysis project Ga0228634, IMG submission 190063) | Seawater microbial communities from Monterey Bay, California, United States - 42D | ecosystem: Environmental > Aquatic > Marine > Coastal | place: USA: California | collected 2016-09-27 | reverse complement strand
TATCAAATGATAAAATATTTATTGCTTTATTATTTTTAGTTGATTCAATTTTTCTTTTTATTTTCGGACAATCATGAAAAAAACGCTAACCTTTTTTATTCTTTTGCTGACGGCGCAGCTTTGGAGTCAATACCGACCAAATAATGGCGTTACGGCGTCTAAGGCTAATGTAATTCTAATTAAAAATGCCAACCTTTATCTTGGAGGTTCCACGAATGTTCTGAATGCAGCTTCTATTCTAATAAAAGGTGATAAAATCATTGAAGTTGGCACGAAAATAAAAGTACCTAATGGCGCCTTGATTATTGATATGGAAGGCAGAACCATAATGCCATCTTTTATAGAGCTAAATTCCAACATTGGTGTTGAAAAGCAAAGCTTTGAAAAGAAAAACAATTTTGCACCTCAAATTGAGTCTTTGAAACAAAATTCTTTTTATTGGAATCAGGCAGTTCATCCAGAATTGAATGCAGGCGAGAAATATAAAAAAGATCTTAAGGCATTAAGAGCGTTGAATAACTTCGGGGTTGGATACTGTTTAACCAGGCACAATGACGGAATTATTCAAGGAACCGCTGCGTTAGTTACTGCGCATGGTGCAGATTTATCTAAGGACATGATTCTAGATAAAGCAGCGTCGTTTTATTCTTTTTCAAAAGGTAGTTCAAGACAAAGCTACCCATCTTCTCAGATGGGTTCAATTGCTTTGTTAAGACAATCTTTTTTTGACCTTAAATTTTACACTGAATCTGACCCTGGTTTTACCGATTTATCAATGGAAGCGTGGCAAGATCAAAATGAGTTACCTCGATTTTTCATCACAAAAGACAAGTTAGAAATTCTCCGTGCAATGAAGATTGCAAAGGAATTTAATACAGAGTTTATTTACGTTGGTTCGGGGAATGAATACGAGTCCTTAGATGCTCTAAAGGGTAAGGATATCAAGGTAATATTACCTATTAATTTCCCTGAGGCTTATGATGTCTCAGACCCCTATATATCTAGATTAATACCCTTAAGTAAACTAAAGCATTGGGAACTTGCACCATTTAATTTTAAAAAGTTATTTGAAAATGGTATTTCTGTATCCATTACTACTGAAGGTTTAAAAAGCAGCAAACAATTGTGGTCAAATATTAGGACAATATTGGCTACAGGTGTTTCAAAATTCGATGTTTTGGATGCCTTGACTGTTAGGCCAGCTGGTTTAATTGGTAAGAGTGATGAGATAGGGTCGCTAAAGATTGGAATGCATGCTAGTTTTTCTGTTTATGATTTGGATCCTTTTGAAGACAAGAACGCAAAGATTAATGAGGTCTGGCTTCAAGGTGTTCAGCAACCATTGAATCCCTTTAATTCAATTACTCTTGCGGGTTCATATGATATTAATATAGATGGCTTCAGAAGGAAAGTTGTCCTCAGCGGTAATGGCGAAAAGCCAACGTGTAATTCTTTCGAGTTAGATGCCTCATTTAAATCTATTGATTCGTCAAAATGTAAATGTGATTTTCAAATGAGTGGCAATGACATAAGCATCAAGCTAGTGAATAGAGAAAACACCTCGGCTTATTTGCTTCGAGGTAAAATATCAAAAAATGGTTCGATAATAGAGGGTGCCGCAACAGCTCCCGATGGTTCTTGGAAAAGTTGGTCGGCATTAAAGGTTTTAGCGAAAAAAGTGAAAAAAGATACTCCAATTAAGGATACGAGCTATGTTGGTTCTTGTTGGTTCCCAAATATGGCATTTGGCTTGGATTCTTCTCTTACCTCATCAAAGTATGTTTTTAAGAATGCAACAGTGTGGACAAATGAGGCACAGGGAATTTTAAAAGAAACAGATGTTTTAGTGGAGGATGGTAAGATTGTTCAAGTCGGTAATGCAGACAATACGCTTACAATCGATGCGGAAATAATAGATGCCTCAGGAATGCATTTGACTTCAGGAATAATTGATGAACATTCCCATATTGCAATTTCCAAAGGAGTAAATGAAGGTGGTCAAGCTATTTCGGCAGAAGTAAGCATAGGACATGTTGTAAATTCTGAAGATATTAACATCTACAGACAACTTTCAGGAGGAGTTACAAGTGCACAATTGTTGCATGGTTCAGCAAATCCAATTGGAGGTCAGTCTGCTCTTGTTAAACTTAAATGGGGCGCATCTCCTGAAGAAATGCTTATCGAAAATGCACCGGGCTTTATAAAGTTCGCTCTTGGAGAAAATGTGAAACAATCGAATTGGGGAGATTTTAACACAGTTCGTTTCCCGCAAACAAGAATGGGTGTAGAGCAAGTTTTTTATGATGGTTTTCATAGGGCACGACAATATAAAAACGAGTGGCTGGAATACAATAAAAACAGAAAAGGCAAAAAGGGAATATCCCCTCGCATGGATTTAGAGCTAGAGACGCTTGTTGAGATACTGGATTCTAAAAGATTTATAACGTGTCATTCTTATGTTCAGTCTGAGATAAATATGTTAATGCATGTTGCAGACTCTATGGGCTTTAGAGTAAATACTTTTACACATATCCTCGAAGGTTACAAAGTGGCGGACAAAATGAAGAATCACGGCGTAGGCGGATCTACTTTTTCAGATTGGTGGGCCTATAAGTATGAAGTAAATGATGCCATTCCCTATAATGCGGCCTTAATGTCAGAACAGGGTGTAACTGTCGCTATCAATTCTGATGACGCAGAAATGGGCAGGCGACTTAATCAAGAAGCAGCCAAGGCCATAAAGTACGGAGGGCTCTCTCAAGAGGAAGCATGGAAACTTGTAACACTAAATCCCGCTAAATTATTACACCTTGACGATAGGATGGGTAGTATCAAGGTTGGAAAGGATGCAGATTTGGTACTTTGGACTCACAACCCGCTTTCTATTATGTCAAAGGTTCAGAAAACCATGATAGAGGGAAGGGTGTATTACGATGCGGAGCGAAATGATGTTTTAGCAACTAGAAATAGATTAGAGAGGGCTAGAATTATTCAAAAAATGGCTTTGGACAACACAGCTGGAAAACCAATGAGAATATACAAACACGATAAAGAAAGATTTTTTCATTGTGATTCTCATGGTGAACAAGGTGAAATAAAAACTAACCTGCATTGATTATGAGATACTTTATTTTTTCTGCACTATTCCTTATTGCGAATTCAAGCTTTACTCAAAAAGTGCTTTATACAGATGTTACTGTTCATGTGGGGAATGGAACAGTTATTGAAAATGCGATAGTGGGATGTGATGCAGACCGTTTTGTTTTAATTAAGAACGCACTAACTTCTAGCTTTAAAGCTAAAAATTGGGATACGATTGTCTCACTTCAAGGACAGCATATGTATCCATCTTTTGTAGCTACAAACACCACCCTTGGACTCACTGAAATAGATGCGGTCAGAGCCACACGTGATTTTGACGATGTCGGAGAGTTTAATCCGCATGTGCGCACACAAATTGCATTTAATACAGAATCAAGAGTGGTTGAAACCGTGAGGACAAATGGTGTTTTATTAACTCAAGCCACGCCGCGTGGAGGCAGGGTTTCGGGTGCATCATCGATTATGCGTCTATTTGCTTGGAATTGGGAGGATGCGACAGTTTTAAAAGATGATGGGATACACATTAATTGGCCAAAAAGTACGCAAGGAGGTGGTTGGTGGGCTGAGCCAAAACCAAAAAAAAGAAATAAGAATTATGCAAGTGAAATTTTGAAGCTGATGCACTTTTTTGAACTGGCAAAAGCATATGACTCAAATGAAGTGCCGTTTGATCAACGTTTGGAGGCGATCAAGGATTGTTTTGTGGGAACAAAGCGGGTTTATATTCATGCCAATGAATTGCAGCAAATCCATGATGTAATTGATTTTGTAAATGCTTTTAAATTCCCTTTCCCTGTAATCATCGGTGGATATGACGCTCATTTAATAGGGAAGAAACTAAAAGATGCGAATATCCCGATTATGTTAGACAGGATTCATGGACTTCCTCAAATAGAGGATGAGGCTACAGATTTACCTTATCGAATACCAGCTTTGTTGAAAGAGCAAGGTATTAAGTTTTGTCTTCAGGGATCTGGGGACATGGAAGCAATGAATTCTAGAAATTTACCATTTCTCGCAGGTACGGCAATGGCATACGGCTTGGAGGAAGAGGCGGCAGTTCGGTCTATCTCATTAGATCCATGCGAAATTATTGGTATTGCGGAAGATTACGGCTCTATAGAGAAAGGTAAAAAAGCTAGTTTTTTTGTTTCGGTTGGCAATGCACTTGACATGATGACAAACGATGTGACATTAATTTGTCTTGATGGTGTTTTAAGATCAACTTCTAATTTTCAGTTAGAACTTTATAAAAGATATCGAGATAAATACGAAAGGCAATAGCACTTTAGCCATGCATGGTTTCTTCTTTTCCATATTTACTCATAAGACTTGCTTCAAACGCTAGAAAAGTTTTCCATCTTTCATCTACATCAATCGTAGAGCTATATTTTTTCGCAAAGCGCAAAAAAGTCATGAAATGACGTGCTTCACTTTCCATTAGCATTCTATAAAATTTTTTTAAATCCTTATCGGTGAGTTGTTCAGATAAAATTTTAAACCGTTCACAACTTCTTGCTTCAATCATCGCCGCAAACAACATTTGATTTACAAAGTGGCTTTCTCTTGAGCTATTGTCGTGGTTCTTTTTTAAGTATTCGTGTAAATCCTTTACATAGGGGTCTTTCCTCTCAAACCCTAGGTTGAAACCTCGCTCTAAAATCTTTTTATGAACCATATCAAAGTGCTCCATTTCCTCCTTGCAAATCTCAACCATGGCACTTACGAGGTCAGGGCGGTGGGGGTATTGTACAATCATAGAAATGGCATTACTTGCAGCTTTTTGTTCACAGAATGCGTGATCAATAAGAATTTCTTTAATATTATCCTCAACGATATTAACCCATCTAGGATCCGTTGCCATTTTTAATCCAAGCATAAAATGTTGTTTAACACAAATATATATACTGTGAAAAAGTTTAAAAAACCTTTTGACCTTTATTCTTCTCATATCGTTCTATTTGGTTCTTTTCGTATATTTGAAACTCAATAAAATCAATGTCTAAAGCAAAGGCTAAATCGCCTCAAAATATTGTGAATAAAGAATTGCTGGAAGAAGCATTTCAGTTTATGTGTACAGCAAAGACATTAGCTGAAAAATACGAAGCTAATAAAGAAGTAACTTCAAAATATGTGCATGCGACATCTCGTGGTCATGAGGCAATTCAGATCGCACTTGGGATGCAATTAAAACCAGAAGATTGGGTTTCCCCTTATTACCGAGATGATTCTATTCTGTTATCAATGGGTATTTCCCCGTATGAATTAATGCTTCAAGTTTTTGCGAAAAAAGACGATCCATTTTCAGGCGGGAGAACGTATTATTCTCATCCGTCCTTAAAAAGAGAAGATCTTCCAAAAATCATACACCAGTCTTCCGCTACCGGTATGCAAGCAATTCCAACAGCAGGGATAGCAATGGGCGTTCAATACAAGGAGCAACAGGGCCTTGTGGATAAAGACAAAGCCCCCTCTGTAGTTGTTTGTTCTCTAGGAGATGCCTCTTGCACAGAGGGAGAAGTTTCAGAGGCGCTTCAAATGGCTGCACTAAAGCAGTTTCCGATTGTATTTTTAGTTCAAGATAATGGTTGGGATATTTCAGCGAATGCCAAAGAGACGCGTGCTCAGGATATGAGTAAATATGCTCAAGGTTTTAATGGTATTGAACTTAAAACGATCGATGGAAGTGATTTTGTTTCATCTTATGAAACGGTAAAGTCTGTTTTTGAGACGGTGAGAAGTGAAAGGCGCCCATTCATTATACACGCGCATGTTCCGCTTCTGGGACATCATACTTCAGGTGTTCGAATGGAGTGGTATCGTGATGATCTTGCAGAAGCTAAACTAAAAGATCCTTACCCTAAACTTCTGAGCGTTTTGAAACAGTCAGGATGGACTGATGAAATAATTAAGGTAAAAGAAGAAGCTGTCAAGAATGAGGTTGATGCAGCATACGATAAAGCGCTAAAAGCAGAAGATCCGGATAAAAATAGCCTTACAGATTTCATATTTGCGCCAACGCCAATAATGGAAGAGAAGGGCGAAAGATCTCCAAAAGGCAAAAAGAAAACTGTTATGGTTGATGCTGCCCTTTTTGCGGTTCGTGAAATTCTTCAAGAGCATCCTGAAGCATTACTATATGGTCAAGATGTTGGAGGTAGACTTGGTGGCGTATTTCGAGAGGCTGCAACTCTTGCACAAACTTTTGGAGACCATCGTGTTTTTAATACCCCGATTCAAGAAGCATTTATTATTGGATCAACAGTTGGAATGTCAGCAGTAGGATTAAAACCTTTTGTTGAGGTTCAGTTTGCAGATTATATATGGCCTGGACTAAATCAGTTATTTACCGAAGTATCGAGGTCTTATTATCTTTCAAATGGTAAATGGCCTGTAAGTTGTGTGATTCGTGTACCCATCGGAGCATACGGTTCAGGTGGTCCTTATCACTCCTCCAGTATAGAATCTGTTTTGACTAATATTCGTGGGATAAAAGTGGTTTATCCATCAAGCGGTGCAGACCTTAAAGGGTTACTGAAAGCCGCATATTATGATCCAAACCCCGTTGTTCTTCTCGAGCACAAAGGATTGTATTGGTCAAAAATTAAAGGCACCGAAGAGTCTATGTCTATTGAGCCTAGCGCAGACTATGTGATACCAATCGGAAAGGCCCGTCTTGTTAGGTCGATTCCTGAGGATCGCGCAAGTGAAGGAGGGACCGTCGGTATTATAACTTATGGGCGAGGTGTCTATTGGTCTATAGAAGCAATAAAAGGTCATGAGAATGATGCAGAGATATTAGATTTACGTTCGTTAAATCCGATGGATCATGACGCTATGAATTTACTTTGTCAGAAACACGGAAAAATTTTGTTGGTTACCGAGGAATCGATTGAGTGTAATTTCACATTAGGTCTTGCAGGTAGAATTCAACGAGATAATTTTAATTATTTAGATGCGCCAATTGAAATCGTAGGTGCGATAGATACTCCGGCTATTCCTTTGAATTCAGATCTTGAAGTGGAATTATTACCGAATGCTGAAAAAGTCAAAGAAAAGTTTCAGAAGCTACTCAAATTTTAAATAAAATGACATTAAAAGAAACAATAGAGAATGTAGAGGCCTTCCATGATGCCTTTGGAATTGAGAATCGAAGTGAACCTACGGCGAAGTTGTCTCATGAAGAGCAGCAACTCAGGTATAGACTTATGGCTGAAGAAAATGATGAGTATCTAGAGGCCGTAAAGAATGAAGACCTTGTTGAAATTGCCGATGCACTAGGAGATCAACTTTATATTCTATGTGGAACTATTTTAAAACATGGTTTACAGCATAAAATAGCAGCTGTTTTTCAAGAAATACAACGCTCGAATATGAGTAAACTGGATGAGAATGGAAAACCTATTTACAGAGGGGATGGCAAAGTTATGAAGTCTTCTTTGTATTTCAAGCCAGATATAAAAGCTATTTTGGATCAGGGCTAAGTTATCCACGTGTCTTTGGTTATTTCTTTTCTTTAAAAAAAACTTTGGTATTTGATTCTCCAATAGTTTTGAAGCATGAACGACTTGTCAATATATTTCAGCCCTTTACCTGAAGAGGATGTCAATTACGAGGGGGAGCAGATTGGGCAGATAATCATTTCTAATTTTGGCGAATTTCCCGAGATAGCTTCCAAGTCAATAGCCTTATTTTCTGTACCAGAGTTCAGAGGCAATGCTGATCATAAAAATAACGATTCACGATCGGAATTCCGGAGCAAACTTAAACAGTTGTCACGTTCCAAAAACTGGAACAGTACAATCTATGATTTGGGAACCATTATACCCGGAGAGGAATTAAAAGATACTTATTTTGCTATTTCTAGTGTGGTGCATGAGCTTATAAAAAACAATGTTGTTCCAATATTAATTGGAGGTTCTCAGGATTTGGTCTTAGCAGCGTATGATGCATACGCAAAGCTAGAGCAGCTTGTAAATATTTGCTCTATTGATCATTCATTGGATATTGGAGGCCCTGAAGTAGCTATTAGTCACAATGCTTATTTAACCTCCTTATTATTAAAAAGACCTTGTTACTTATTTAATCATGCAAATATTGGCCTTCAGATCCCTTATGCTCAGCCCAAAGAATTAAAACTTGTAGAGAGTTTGTATTTTGATGTTTGTCGCTTAGGTGAGTTCAACGATGATTTTAAAAGGGCGGAACCTCATTTGCGCAATGCTGATGTCATTAACCTAGATTTTAATTCAATAAAAGCATCTGATGTTTTTTCGCATAAGGCCAATCCAAATGGTTTTCAGGCGCAACAAATATGTCAAATTAGCAGATATGCAGGTATTTCAGATAAAGTAAACTTTTTTGGTGTTTTTAATTACATTGATTTCAATGAAATGTCTGATAAACTTTTGTCTGAAATTCTTTGGTATTTCATAGATGGTTATCAATCCCGTTGGGGGGACTTCCCCGTCTCGAGTAAAGCTGGATATTTTAAGTTTAATGTGGAGCTAGAAAACGGAAATCATTCTATCGTATTTTACAAGAGTCACAAATCAGACCGCTGGTGGATGGAAGTGCCATATCCGCCCCAAAAAGGCTCTAAATACGAGAGACATCATTTGGTACCATGCGATAAAGAAGATTATGATCGTGCCATGCAAAATGAAATGCCAGATTTGTGGTGGAAGACCTATCAAAAGCTAACGTAGTAATAAAGCCAACAATTTCTTGCTTTTGTTTTTATTATCAAGAAAATTATCTATTTTAGCATCTTGAATATTCTGATGAATTCTGAATTCATTGAATGTTTGTGTTAAAAAAACTATATGCAACTCAAAAAATGCTTAGCAGGCTTTCTTCTCCTCATAGTCTCTTTTTCGACTATGGCTCAGCAAGATAAACTGATTACCCATTTTATTTATGATAAAATGAGTATTAATCCTGGTAAAACAGGTCTAGGTCTTGACAACACCATCTGCGCAACCTCCATATATAGAAATCAATGGGATCAGGTAAATGGAGCGCCAAATTCTGCAGTTCTTAATATTGAAGCCAATTTGAACAGATTTCTGCCAGGCGGTCTAGGGCTTTCATTTTATCATGACGCTATTGGTTTTGCGAAACAGAATAATCTTGCTTTGAATTATTCGTATCCTATTGAAATTGGAAATCTCGGTGTGTTGGGCTTGGGAGCTGGAATAGGTCTTATTAATTATGGCCTTCAACCGGATTGGGTTCCACCAACGTCCTTACAAGATCCAGATTTACCTGAAGAGTTTGCAGCTACAAATTTAGATGTTAATTTTGGGGCATATTTCGATGCTGGAGATTGGTTTGTTGGTCTTTCTTCTACACATTTAACGGAATCTCTTTTAAAACAACAATCAGCAAATGGTTTTGAACAATCTTACCAAACAGCAAGACACTATTATTTGATGGGTGGTAAGAAATTCGCAAATATGTTTGGCGGAACTATAGATGCCCAGGTTCTGATGAGAACGGATATGATTAAATTCTCAGCGGATTTTAATGCGCGATATATTTACGATTTTGGAAATTCTAAAATTGGTTATGCCGGATTAACTGTTCGAACTTCCGATGCTGTAGCAATGATGTTTGGCTATACCCCTATGGAAAACCTTACTGTAGGTTATTCGTACGATATTACTGTAAATAAATTAGCAAGTGTTTCCAGAGGGTCACACGAGATTTTCTTCAAATACTGCTATAATTTACCGGAACCACCGAAGCAAAGTGCACGTCACCCTCGTTGGCTCTAAATTTTTATGTAACTATTTTATCAGTTCATACGTTATACCCAAACTGAAACCTGTAGCAAGTTGATTTGGGTACGTTGAATCAAAAAATATAAAATGAAGAAGTTATTTTGTTTGTTTGCTTTACTATCGATCTTTTACTCATGTAATGAAGTAGAGGGGAATCTAGTTGGAGTTAAGGGAAGAGATGTATTTTATCCAGATGTCTTAGGGCCGGGTAAATTACCTATCGGCATGGTTTATGTTCCTTCAGGAGCATACCAATCCGGAGAAGACGACGAAGACATAATGGGCTTGCACACCGCAAGAAAGAAAACAGTTTCTGTTCAATCATTTTATATGGATGCTACAGAAATTTCAAATAATGAATACCGTCAATTTGTACATTGGGTTAGAGATTCTATAGCTAGAGAAAAATTGTATCGTCGTAGTTATGGTTCAGATGCCGAGCAGTGGGTTCAGATTCCAGATGATTTTTGGTTGATGATGGGTCCTTACGGTGAGATTTACGATGCCGGTTCTGACGTTCAAGGTGGTAATACACCTTTTGAACTCTTCATGGATTCGGCCAATAACGCTGCTGTAGATAAATCAATGCTTTTAATTGGTTCCCCTTTCATGAAAGGTGCAGAAGCCACAGGGCCAAACAAAAAAGTGTTCGGTAAAAATGTCAAATTAGTCAATGGTCTTGAGATTAAGCCAAAAGACCTTAAAGGTGTACTGGGAATTAAAAATTGGACTGGTGAAGAATCCTTTGTTTTCCAAAACTATTCTAAGAATAGTGCATTTAAAGGAGATAAAACTGAAAAGAAAGGGTTCACTACACAGCTTACCAAAAAAGCTAAGAAATACCAGCTCGGAAGGCTAGAGGCAAGAAAATATTTAACATTAGATTGGGAAATGCCTTTAGACTACCAAGACCCAGAAGTTAACTTTTTGCTCTCTGATATGTTTTATAGTGAACAAGAGCGTTTCTATAAAAAACGTACAATAGATACAAGATTGCTTTACTTTGATTATTACTGGATCGATTACAAAGAAGCTGCTCGACGTGGTAAGATAATTACAACATCTGTAGATTCAAGAAAAACATTTTCATATGACAGTCTAGGGAACGAAACGTTCCGTTCTGACGATTTGTACAAAAGGAACAGAAGAGATCCATTGTCGAAGGACTACAAACGTGATGACTTACACAGGTCTGCGTTATATACCATGGATCAAAACAGTAATAAGGTTTGGGTTGATACAACAGTTTATACAACTCAGGCAACTGATGATGTTGGCGATGTACTCCCGAACAAATCTATTGCAGACCCTGACAATCTCTACGGTACGATTTTAGAAAACCCAGGTCAAGATTTAGATATGGGATTCTCAAACAGTAAAGGACAGCACAATGCAATTCGTGGACATTCAGACAGAAGTCGATTTATTATAAAAGAACGCATCAATGTTTATCCTGATACACTTTGTTGGGTAAGAGATTTTACATATGCTTTTCATTCTCCAATGACTAAAAATTATTTTTGGCACAATGCCTATGATAACTATCCAGTTGTCGGCGTTACTTGGACTCAAGCAAAAGCTTTTTCCGTATGGAGAACACAGATTTATCATAGCTGGTTGGAAGCCAATGGCGATTTATTTGTTAACGATTTCCGTTTGCCTTTGGAGTCTGAGTGGGAAAGAGCTGCGCGCGGAGATTTAGAGCAGTCTCAATTCCCTTGGGGAGGACCCTACATAAGAAATGCCAGTGGTTGTTTCTTAGCAAACTTCAAACCAATGCGAGGTAGATATTTTGAAGATGGTGGTTTCCACACCGTAAAAGTGTATTCATACAATCCAAATGGCTTCGGTCTTTATTGTATGGCAGGAAATGTAGCTGAATGGTGCTCCACTGCATATGATGAATCTCAGTATGAATTTGGTCATGATATGAACTCAGATTATGAATATGAAGCCAAAGACGGAGATCATCCAGTAAAAAAACGTAAAGTAATTCGAGGAGGTTCATGGAAAGATATAGGTTATTACCTAAATAACTCAACCAGAACTTTTGAATATCAAGATACCGCTAAATCGTACATCGGATTCCGTAATGTGATGACTCACATGGGTAGAGGTGGTAAAGATTTAGATCTTGAGAACGGAGAAGAAATCCAAAGTGATATACAACTTAAATAAACCAAATACAGTTAAAAAAAAACAAATCTATGAGTGGACACGGAACTAGCTTTTTTGAAAGCAAGACTTGGAAGAATATTATGAAATACGTTTACGGCCTTGGTGCAGCGGTCGTAATTATGGGTGCATTATTTAAAATTATGCACTGGCCAGGAGCTTCTTTAATGCTTATTATTGGTCTTAGTACTGAGGCTGTGATTTTCATTATGTCCGTGATGGAACCAGTCCATTTAGATGCGGATTGGTCTCGAGTTTTTCCTGAATTGTCTAATGCAGAAGGAGAAGGCGTAGATGAAATAGAGGGTGTTGGTTTATATGACCTTATTAAATCGGGTAGTGATGAGCCAGGATCTCAGGCAGACAAACTAGCTGAAAAATTAGGAGATGCGGGAATTGATAATGCCTTAATTGGAAGACTAAAAGATGGTATGTCAAACTTGGCAGATAACGCATCTTCATTAGGGTCTATGGCCTCTGCAACTGGGGCAACAGATCAATATGTATCTAGTTTACAAAATGCTTCGTCGAGTTTAGACAATCTCGCCGAGCAGTACAAACAATCAGCAACTTCAATTGCTGCTATTTCGGGTGAAGGAAATAATTTTGGTCCTGAAATGGAACGTCTGAGCACAAATATTGCTGCATTAAATGGTTCATATGAAATTCAATTAAAGAGCTCACAAGACTATATTTCTGGTGCAGGTCAAATGAAAGAATTACAAGACAGCATTCAGTCAGTTATGGCTGATTTAGCTGCTTCTGCAGGCGATACCCAAGTTTATCGTGAGAATATGGCAACACTTTCTCAAAATCTAAGTGACTTGAACAATGTATATGGCAACATGCTTAAGGCAATGAAGTCGTAATCTTTAATTTATAAATTAAGAACGATAGAACATGGCAGGAGGCAAGGAAACCCCAAGACAAAAAATGATCGGTATGATGTATTTGGTACTTACAGCCCTTTTGGCGCTGAACGTATCAAAGTCTATACTAGATGCATTTATTAACATTGAAGCCAATATTCAGACTGGTAATATTACTGAGGTACAACGTGGTGATGAAAAAAAATCAGATGTAGCGAGTAAAACAACCAATGATGAAGGTGGAGAAAATAAGACAGCAGTTGGCATTTATAATGTCATGGAAAAAATAGATAAGGCGGCAGCGGAAAAGATCGTTCTTATTGATAGAATTAAGTTGTTGATCTTTCAGGCGTGTGCGGAGGATTTGAGTCCTACAGCAGAAAAGCCAATCTGTATTAAAGATAGAGCAGAATGGAAACTTGATTTTGCCAACCTTAAAAAACCAGGTCTCACCAAGAATAGTGAACCCATCAAGCCCATTAAGATGAATTTGAATCATGTGGCAAAAAAAGATGCTTATGATGAGCAAATGTTGCTTATGGGTATTAACGAGAATATTATGGCTCCGAATAAATCAGCTCCTGGATTTGCGGTGTGGCCTGCCATGGAGAAATATCGAACGGAAATCTGTGATTTGATTGTCGAAGCAGCCTCTGCTATTGATGAGGACGGTAAGAAATTTTCTTTTAAAGACCCTAAAATTAAAAAGTTTAAAGATTTAGCAGATTTAGACAAACAATTAAAGAAAGCTTTGGATGCTTCTAACATAAACCAAGATGATAGAGGAATAATTGCAAGTTTGTATAAAGGATTGACGAAAAACGAAATGCAAGCTGACCCGCATGAAGAAGGTAAAACACGTCACTGGATAGGTGGTACTTTTGATCACGCTCCGTCGGTAGCCGCGATTGCTGCATTATCGAGTCTTCAAAGCGAAGTGTTAACAGCTCGTGCTGATGCAATGGCTTATTTGGCATCGAAAGTAGGAGGAGGAAACTATGCCTTTAATAAGGTTACTTCTTTAGCGATTGCTGCACCTTCAGTTAGTGGTGGTGCGACAGATACGCTGAGAGTTATGATGGCAGCCTTTGACTCAGAGAAACAACCGATAGTTGTCCCTGATGCAGGAAAAGGAACCTTAGTTGAAACTAAAGGAGGACAAGCATACATAGCATACACAGCTCCAAGTGGAGGTGAAATGGAGTTAACAGGTACTATTTCTATTAAAGATAAGTTTGGTAATTTGAAACCTGCTAGCTATTCTACCGTAGTAAAGGTAGTGGAGAAGGGTGGATCAATTGCCTTACCTGAAGTTTCTGTTTTTTATACAGACTGGCCGAATAAAGTAACTTATTCAGCAGCGGGCGTTGTATCGACATCAGTTTCATGCAGTGGTTGTTCAAAATCGACTAAAAACAAATCATGGAAAGATGCAGATGGTATCTCATATAAAGGTGATTGGTTGTATGTCAATAGGGGAACAAGAAGCGTTACGGTTACCCTGCAAGGAAAAGATAACAACGGAAACAATGTAACATTTGGTAAGTATAAATACCCTGTTAAGAAATTTCCAAAACCAGAAGTTAAAACTAAGCAACTTGCTAAAAGTCGCGGAGGTTTCCTCGATGTTGGTTTAGGAGATGCTTTTAACTTCAAGGGTATAAAATATAAAGTGACTGGTGGAGAAATCCTTGGAAAAGGGTTTTCTGGAGACAGAATCAAGCCGGCAAATTTAACAAAGGCGCGTCCAGGTCAGAAAATTGGTATTGTTCTATTTACAAAGAGAACAGATACCGGTAAGAAAGACATCATTGACGGTGTCATTGAGATAAAATAGAGAAATTATGAAAAGTACTTCTTTAACAATCGTATTGGTTTTAGTATTCGGTGCATTGGCACACGGACAAAATGTTCCTCCTAGAGGACCTTATAATACCTTAGAAGGAGGTATTACTGATGGGGTAGTTATTAAAGATGAAGTTCCTATTCGTAGTGCTGTTCCTTACGAACATGTGAGACTAGCAGATTATGTATGGTCTAAAAGAGTATTTTCAAGAATTGATGCACGTGAGAAATTAAACCATGAAATATTTTTTCCATTCGATGAGTTTGATTCCCAATTTAAACCGCCGGCGAGTGAGTCAGATGTTGATGGTCCTCTTTGGATAAAACATCAAGAACGTTGGTCGTTATGGACTGTGATTTTGCGACACGTTATGTTGGGAGACTTACCAGTTTACATGGTTTCTAATCCAGATTACAATCCAGCTCAAGTTGTTGAGGATGGTTATCAGTTTAAATATCCTATTGAAAGAATTTCAGGTAGTGAAGATTATTTTCTAAATGAGGATTATCAAAGTTCTATCAATGGTGTTATTGCAGCTTTGGGTCAAGGACCAGTTTTTGAGGTTAATATTGACGGTTCTTTAGAAAAGCTACAAAATGACCCAGAAATTACTCAATCATCACAAGGACAAACTTTTGAGGTTTGGTTTGATTCGATTGTAGATTTAAGTTTTGATCCTACGCGTTCAGACATGCTTACATTTGATAGAGCAGATCTAGAAATCAGATGGAATAAATCTGTTGCCAATGGTGGTTCGGGTCTGATTCGTGATGATGGACCAATATCTTTTCAATCTTCCGAAGGTATAACAGCTTATAATATCAAAGAAGACTGGTTTTTTGATAAAGAACGTTCTGTTCTTGACAAACGCATAATTGCGATTGCGCCTGTATGTAAATACACCAAAACAGAGCCTAAGCAGCATAAGGAACTTAGAGGGAACATGGTTGTATTTAGAGATGGTATAGAATCATTTTATAGCCAAGAGATGAGTGAATTTTCACCTCTCGAAAATGAACCTACAATCCAACTTGAAATGTTTTGGTTGTATTTTCCAGATTTAAGGAACGTAATGGTAAATTATTATACTTATAATGATCGAAGCGATGCACAATGGATGAGTTTTGATGATTTATTTTGGAAACGAAAGTTTAACGCTCAAATTTATCGAACATCAGATAAATTCGATAGAGAAATTGAAGATTATAGATTTGGAGTAGATGCTTTGTATGAGGCAGAAAAGATTAAGGGCGAAATCCGTAAATGGGAGCACGATGTCTGGAACTACTAAAATATGCTAATATTAAATGAAACCCCTAAGTTTTCTTAGGGGTTTTTTTATTTTTGTTCCATGAAAAAAATCGGTGACCGAATCAGTTTTGAAGATTCCAAAATCAAAACAACGGTTGTAATTATTCCGGAAAGAAATAATATAGTTAATGCCTTAATGGGGGCTTGGCTAGGAATGTGGTACTCTATTGGTGGTTCGGTGATTTGGGCGCTATTCACGCTGCAATTAGTGGAGCAAGAACGAATTATTCTTTATATATTTTTAGTGTTTTGGTGCTATTATGCATTTCGTATTTCTAAAGCTTTCCTTTGGCTACTCTTCGGGAAGGAGTTATTAAAACTGGACAAGGACGGTTTTCATATTAAAAACTCTTTTTTTTCGTTTGGAAAACTGACGGCCTATTACTATGCGAATATCAAGGACTTTTCATTCGAAATACCTGAAAAGAGAACCATTAAAGGAGTTTGGGAGTCCTCTCCATGGGTAAGCGGAGGAGAGCGTTTTGCATTTGAATATTTTGGAAAAATTAAACGCTTTGGTAGAAAATTGGATGAGAGAGAAGCTAAATTGTTAAACAATCTCCTTCAATCAAAAATGAAATTATTTAGTAAATAGAGATTATGTACGGAAAATTAAAAGACCATCTGACGTCGGAGCTGACACAAATTGAAAATAATGGACTACTAAAGAGGGAAAGAGTGATTACCTCGCCTCAAGGAGCAGAGGTTAAAATAAGTACAGGAGATGACGTGGTTATTATGTGTGCCAATAATTATTTAGGTCTCTCTTCTCATCCAGAGGTTATCCAGGCATCCAAGGATGCCCTCGATACGCATGGTTATGGAATGAGTTCAGTTCGTTTTATTTGTGGCACTCAGGATATTCATAAAAATCTAGAACGAAAGATTGCGGAGTTTTATGGAACAGAGGATACCATTTTGTATGCTGCCGCTTTTGATGCAAATGGAGGTCTGTTTGAGCCATTATTTGGGAAAGAAGATGCTATTATTTCTGATGAATTGAACCATGCTTCAATTATTGATGGTGTTCGCTTATGCAAGGCGCAACGATACAGATATAAGCATTCTGACATGGCTGATTTAGAAGCTCAACTCATTGCGGCTCAAGCGCAACGATTTAGAATAATTGTAACAGATGGCGTCTTCTCAATGGATGGTGATATTGCAAAAATGGATGAGATTTGTGATTTAGCAGACAAATACGATGCCTTGGTGATGACTGACGAATGTCATTCTGCTGGGTTTATTGGTGCAACTGGACGCGGTGTGCCAGAATATTGTAATGTACTTGATCGCGTGGATATTATAACGGGAACTTTAGGAAAAGCTTTGGGTGGCGCAATGGGTGGATACACGACTGGAAAGAAAGAAGTCATTGAAATGCTACGTCAAAAATCAAGGCCTTATTTGTTTTCAAATTCCTTGGCACCATCAATTGTTGGTGCTTCTTTAAAAGTTTTTGATTTATTAAGTGGTTCTACTGTGCTTCGTGATCAATTAGAAGAAAACACAAAGTATTTTAAAGACAAAATCATCGCAGCAGGATTTGAAATAAAAAAGGGAGACTCTCCGATTGTCCCTATTATGCTTTATGATGCTGCACTTTCTCAAAAATTTGCAGATGGACTTTTAAAGGAAGGTATATATGCTATAGGATTCTTTTATCCTGTTGTAGCCAAGGGTGCTGCAAGAATTCGAACACAGATTTCTGCAGCGCATTCAAAAGAAGACCTTGACAGAGCAGTTGCTGCCTTTATTAAAGTTGGTAAATCACTTGATGTAATCTCTTGATTTTCCTATTTTTGATTGAATATCAAAATGCAAACTTTATCAACTAAATATTTTTCTTTCTTTTGCCTGATTCTTTTCTCATTTCAGGTGCTATTCTCTTTTGCAAATTCAAACGTTAAGGTCTTTGTGTCTGAAAATACTTTTACAAATGCTTATTTGATTCCTCTGACCACAAATAATGATCATGACAATTCAAATACAAAAAATGATACGCACGATCAAGAAGAAAATGAAGAGAGTGAAGAAAATGAGGAGGTAAAAGAGCTAGAGCTTTTAACAGAAGATTCAAATATCTCCAAATATTTGAAATCACAAATCGCCCCAAATTACTTTTATTTATTAAAATCATCAGAGGGCATATTCGGCGAACAATTTTCACCGCCCGATTGTAACGTTTGAAATTAAGACCTCGGTCTTTTTAAACTTTATAGTCTAGTCATCAACAAAAATAATTTTAAGTAGGGTTTTTCTCTACAATAACAAAGTCTCTTTTCCTTATAATTAATGGAGGAGAACGTTAATATATTAAAAATGAATTTAAACAATAATTTAAGTCCCTTTAAGAACTTTAAAAATGACATCCCTGCGAGTATTGTCGTTTTTTTAGTAGCTCTCCCATTATGTTTAGGGATTGCTATTGCCTCGGGAGCGCCCCCTATTTCAGGGCTAATATCTGGTATCATCGGAGGTATTGTTGTAGGAACTTTAAGCGGCTCTCCTTTGGGTGTAAGTGGTCCTGCTGCCGGTTTAGCTACAATCGTATATGCTTCCATAGAAGGTTTTGGAGGAGTAGAAAATGGCTTTGAAATTTTCTTAGTTGCTGTTGTTTTTGGAGGTCTTCTTCAATTAATTGCGGGTTTTTTCAAGGCAGGAGTTATTGCTCAATATTTTCCTTCATCAGTAATTCAAGGTATGCTAGCTGCAATCGGAATCTTAATTTTCTTTAAACAGGTTACTCATGCTTTTGGTTATGATAAAAACATTAAAGAGGTGGAATTGATGGCTTCATCTGAAAATGGTAATTTTTTGACAACATGGTTAGCTGACTTTATAAATGGAACAGCCAATATGTTTAATAATGCTATCAACCATTTTACACCAGGGGTGCTTATAATTACCTGTGTTTCATTAGGGATTTTATTACTATGGCAAACTAATTTTATTACAAAAAACAAAGTATTGTCATTAATTCCAGGCCCTTTATTAGCTGTAATTGCGGGTATTTTAATCAATATCGGATACGGAACGGGAGAAATGGCTTTAATAGCTAAACATTTAGTTGATATTCCTGTAGTAGAGTCGTTATCTGATTTTTCTGCTAAGTTGACCTTTCCGAATTTTTCAAGAGCCATTTATGAACCACAGGTTTATATCACGGCAATTGTAATCGCCTTGGTGGCTAGTTTAGAAACGCTTTTATGTGTTGAAGCTTCTGACAAGCAAGATCCTTTTAAAAGAGATACTCCAACAAATAGAGAATTAAAAGCCCAGGGTGTTGGTAACTTAATTTCAGGTTTAATTGGAGGTCTACCAGTAACCCAAGTAATTGTTCGAAGCTCGGCCAATGCTCAATCTGGGGGTAAAACAAAAATGTCAGCTATTATTCATGGATTTTTACTGTTGTTTACGGTATTACTAATCCCTGCTGTATTGAAGATGATTCCTATGGGAACTTTGGCTGCTATTTTGTTTATCGTAGGATATAAATTAGCGCGTCCAGAGGTATTTAAAAAAATGAAAGCTGCAGGGAAAGTACATTTTTCAACATTCATCGTTACAATTGCAGCAATATGTTTCATTAACTTGTTGTACGGAATAATCATAGGTTTTATATTTTTCTTATTCCTGAATAAAGGAAAATTAAAAACGGCAGAAGAAACAAATGCTCAATAATTTTAAATAAATATTATAATATGTCAACAATAACAAAAGAAATGCAAAATGGTATCTCTCCAGATCAAGCGATAGAGATGCTCAAAGAAGGAAACCAAAGGTTTCTCAATAAAGATCAAGTGAATAGAGATTTAAATTCTCAAGTTAATGAAACAAGTGGTGGGCAAAACCCATATGCTGTGGTTCTCAGCTGTATAGACTCAAGAGTTCCAGTTGAACTAACATTTGATCAAGGTATCGGTGATGTTTTTAGTGCACGAGTTGCTGGAAATATCATTAATGAAGATATACTTGGTTCAATGGAGTATGCATGTGGTGTTGCGGGTTCAAAGGCTATTTTAGTTTTAGGCCATACAAAATGTGGGGCAGTAACTTCTGCCTGTCAAGGTGTTGAGCTCGGTAATATTACGGCTTTATTAAGTAAAGTGAAGCCAGCGATTTCTGAGGTAGAAAATAGAATGGGTACGATTGAGGTTGAAGAGGTTACCAAAGCAAACGTTCACCAATCTATTAAGGAAATACGTGAGAAAAGTACAATGCTTAAGGATTTAGAATCCGAAGGTAAAATTAAAATAGTTGGTGCTGTTTATCATGTAGAAGATGGTAAGGTTACCTTTCTTTAAACTTTTGGATTCACGTCAATAATGAAGGAGCTTAGGCTCCTTTTTTTATGCATTACGAGTTAATCTTTATCATTTAAATGCCTGCGCTTTATAACTCGATAATTCTCTATTCCCTATCTGTATCATTATTTCTTATATTTAGAACATCGATTAAAGATTTAATAATATGAAAATTTCTCCCTTAAAATTGTGTTTTCTTTTAAGCCTGATGTTCAATTTGAATATTATGGCTCAGGTTGAAGTGACTGGAATACTTATTGATGATTATACAAACGCACCAATAGATGGAGCAAAAATTAAGGTAAAGGGCATGAATGCAGGCGCATTTACTGATGCCAAAGGCGCATTCAAAATAACTTTTCAGGGTGAGCTGCCAATTATTTTAATTAGCTCTTTTTTGGGTTATGCAGATCTTGAAACCACTGTTTCCTCAGTAGCTGCACCGATCAATATCCGATTGAAAACTGATAAAACATTAAATTTAGACGAGGTAAAAGTAAGAAGCTTTGCTACGGACAAAGAAAAAGAATCGGCATTGTCTGTTGAGACGATGTCATTGGCGGAAATACAAGAGACTCCCTCTACAGACTTTTATGAGGGTTTAAGTCATATGAAAGGCGTAGATCTTACTTCTGCGAGTCTTGGTTTTAAGGTTGTAAATACAAGAGGATTTAATAGTACTTCCCCCGTACGTACCCTACAAATTATTGATGGAGTGGATAATGCTTCACCAGGATTGAATTTTGCCTTGGGAAATTTTCTTGGTGCTTCTGAATTAGACCTCATGAAAGTGGAGGTTGTTTCAGGCGCTAGTTCGGCATTTTATGGTCCCAATGCGTTTAACGGTGTGATTAGTATGTATACTAAAAGTCCATTTAAATTTCAAGGATTCAGTGCTTCTGTAAAAGGAGGAGAAAGAATGCTAAATGAATACGCTGTGCGCTACGCAAAAGCCTTTCAAAATAAAGAAGGAGAAGATAAGTTCGCTTTTAAGCTGAATTTCTCCTATCTCTCTGCTGACGATTGGGTTGCTGATAACGCCAATTCCGTTGCTGGGTTAGATACGGATGAAAACAATCCCGGTGGGTATGATGCTGTTAATAGATATGGGGATGAGAATTTATCACCAAATATCAACAATGCTCTCGATGTGCAGTCTAGATGGATGACCCCAGGATTAAGACGATGGCACAGGACAGGGTATTGGGAGCAAGATATTGTAGATTATGATACGAAAAACTTAAAAGCCTCTGCGGCACTGCATTATTTATTCACAGAAGATATTGAGTTGATTATGGCTTCAAATCTAGGAACTGGAACCACGGTTTATCAAGGTGACAATAGATTTAGTTTAAAGGACATTGTTTTTGTGCAAAATCGATTGGAGCTACGGAAAAAAGATGATTTCTTCATTCGGGCATATGCCACCAATGAAGACGCAGGTAATTCTTACGATGCTGTGCTTACTGCTTTTCTAATGCAAGATGCAGCAAGTGATGACTGGGATTGGTATAACAGATATCGTGGATACTGGACAAGTAATATTACAGATCAAGTTCGAGCGTTGGATCCTAACGTGATATGGGAGCCACAGCTTGGGGCAACATTAGATATTGGAGCTATTGATTCTGTTGTTGCTGCTAATCCTGAACAAATGGCTATTTGGCATGATGAAGCCGAGGATTATGCAAATCAAGAGCATGGGGACTTAGGTGGTGCTTTGGCATATTTTGAGCCGGGAACGGCGCGTTTTGATTCATTACTAAACGATATTACTTCGAAAACCTCATTTTTGGAGGGGGGCTCTAGGATACAGGATCAGTCATCATTGTACCATCTTCACGGAGAAAAGATATTTAATTCGGATTTTGCAAAATTTACTGTAGGAGCGAATGGGAGAATCTATACCCCGAGGTCAGAAGGTGCATTATTTAGTGACACGGGTGGCGTGCGAATTATTAATAGGGAATTTGGTGTGTATGCAGGAATGGAAAAAAGATTTAAGGATGATGAGTGGATTTTAAAAGCCTCAATGCGGGTTGACAAAAATGAGAACTTTAATTATTTGCCTTCGCCTGCCATTTCATTGATTTGGCAGCCTAACAAGGAACACACTATTCGAACGACATTGACATCAGCTATTCGGAACCCTACATTATTGAATCAGTATATGTATTATAATGTTGGCCGTGCAAAATTAGTTGGAAATATAGAAGGTTATGACTCATTGGTAACCATTGAATCCTTGAGAGATTATTATTACACGCAAAATCCAGACACTCTCAATTATTTTAATTTAGACCCAATTGCTCCGGAAGAAGTTAAATCGATTGAAGTTGGATATCGTGGTGTTTTATTTGAAAACTTATATGTGGACATGAATTATTACTTCAATTCATACACGAATTTTATAGGTTTTACGACAGGTGCTGACATTAAAATTCTTCAGAATGGACCTTATATAAGAGATGTGTTCAGGATCGCGACGAATTCGAGAGAAACCATTACAACACAGGGTGCTACTATTGGCTTAAATTATTACATGGGGGACCATTACGCAATTAACGGTAATTATTCATGGAATGTCTTGAATAAAGAATCTGATGACCCGATCATTCCTGCATATAATACACCAGAACACAAATTTAATATCGGATTTAGAGGACGTGATCTGTCCATTAAAAAGTTCAATGGTCTTGGATTTAATGTAAATTACAAGTGGATTGAAGGGTTTATTTTTGAGGGTTCTCCTCAGTTTACAGGAAGTGTTCCTACCTATGGCCTTTTGGATGCTCAAATTAATAAGAAAATTGAAAAAGCCAATTTGACGGTTAAGATTGGGGCCTCAAACTTATTGAATAATCAAGTTCTTCAGGTCTATGGTGGGCCTTTTGTTGGCCGTATGATTTATACCTCTATTTCTTTTGACTGGAAAGATAAAGCCAAGAAATAATAGAATTCGTCGAATATTATTTATCTTAGAGCAACTAAAAATTAAAATATGAAAAAAATACTTTTACCTTTTTTAAGCTGTATTGCTATTCTTGGAAGCACATATGCTCAGGATCGATACATTGATGAGGTCTTTCCAGACGTTTCTGTGGAAACAGATATTAACTATGGAATGAACTTCTCCGTAATTGCCGCAAGTCAGGGTGTTCCTTATGTTCCAACAGGAGCTGATGTTGATGGAGATGGTGTTGCAGATATTCCAGCATTAAATTTTGATTTGTTTCAACCAGTTGGAGATACTGAGACTGAAAGACCACTTGTAATTGTTTTGCATACAGGTACTTTTGCACCAATAATATATAATGGTAATCCTACAGGGATGCGCCAAGATCCAGCTACGACAATGATTTGTCAGAGTTATGCACGACGTGGTTATGTTGTCGCAAATCTTGAATACAGGTTAGGATGGAATCCCGGAGCAGAAACACCTGCAGAAAGAGGAGCAAGTCTTATGAAAGCGGTTTATAGAGCGATTCAAGATACCAAAGGTGCTGTTCGTTTCTTCAAAAAAGATGTTGCTGAGAATGGGAACACTTGGGGTATAGATACTTCTCGAATTATTCTTTCAGGACAAGGTTCTGGAGGTTGGGTTGCCTTAGGTTATGCATCTGTAGATAAGTATGCTGAAATTACGCTTCCAAAATTCTTAGCTGTTGACGAAATTACCGGTGAAACAACTGCCTTAATTGATACTGCAGAAATTGGTGATTGGGATGGTTACGGTGGTGCATTTAACAATGTAAATCACCCAGGATATTCTAACGAAGTGCATATGGTATGTAGTATGGGCGGTGGAATCGGTGATTTAAGTTGGTTAGAAGCTGGTGAAATTCCAATGTGTGCGGTGCATTGTCCGACAGATCCTGTTGCTATTTATACTACAGGAGATGTTGCTGTAACAGGTGCAGGTCTAATTACTACTGATATTAGTGGATCCTATGATGTCATGGCAAAAGCCAATATGCTTGGAAATAATGATGTTTTAGCTTCGGTAAATGCAGGAAGTGATGTATACACTCTTGGTGCACAGGCTGCAAATGCTGCAGCGCAAGGTATGTCTGATTTTGGCGGAACTACTGTAGGTGCTCCGGTTGACAACGTCTTCCCTTATGTTACTGGAAATCCGTTTGAAGCGTCACCTTGGGATCTTTGGGATGAAACGTTTGTTGAGAATGTTGCCTTAAGTCTTGGGTTCGAGGCGGGATATGGCACAGCGATTAGTCAAAATGCATTGGGTCAAAATCCTGATATGAGTGTTGAAAAATCAATGGCTTATGTGGATACGACATTAGGTTACTTCTGCAGAAGAATTGTAAGAGCTACGAACCTTGATGGTTTATCTGGCGTTGAAGAAATTGAAACGGCAAATGCTTTAGAGGTTTATCCTAACCCAGCAACGTCTGTTTTGATTTTTAGAGCAAAAGAAGGAAACATCAATTCAATCGCTATTCATTCTGCACTTGGTGAATTGGTTCAGTCTGAGACGAACCTTTCTTCAAATATGATATCATATAATGACTTAAACTTGAAGTCTGGAGTTTATTTCTGCTCTGTAGAAATTGACGGTCAAACGTTCAATCAAAAAGTAATTGTGAGATAAGAAAGTTTTTTAAACTAAAAGCGCTCCATAGTAAGGAGCGCTTTTTTTATGTCTTAATGTTTTGAATCAAGAAACGAATCCCTGCTTTTTGAGTGCTTTACGCATAATTGGAATAAATAGAAACGGGAAATAAGATAAAATCAGCATCGCGGGATAACCATAGGGTAGCATTGGACTTTCTTCTTTTGATTCCAAGATCTGATATGGCTTTGCACCCATATAATGATGATCTGAGTGTCTTGTAAGCTCGAATAGTAAAATACGTCCCAATAGGTGATCAGAGTTCCACGAATGAATTGCTTTTACATTTTCATAGGTGCCATTCTCTCTTTGCTTTCTTCTGAGTCCATAATGTGAAAAATAATTTTGCGCCTCTAAAATAGAAATCCCGAATACTGCAGCCGCGAAATAAAGTAAGGCAACCTGCAGTCCAAATAGAATAAAAATGAAAGCTAGGAAAGTCCAAGGAATTATTGTGTGAAGTATCATGGGATTCAAAAATGTGCTTTTACCTGTTTTCCTTGCCTTTTCCGCTTCTAACTTCCAGGTTTTGAAATATCCTCCAATTTGAGATTTCAAAGCAAATAGATAGAAGATATCACCTTGTTTTGCAGATGTGAGGTCATTCGGCGTTGCGACATCTCTGTGGTGCCCACTATTATGGTATGTCATAAAGTGATTTTGAATAGAAGTTGTAAGTAACACGTGTGCCATAAACAGTTTAAAGGATTCCCCCGTCTTATGGCCTAGTTCATGGCCGCCGTTAATACCATTAACGCCGAGGACTGTTCCCATCATGAGTACATATGCGATTAGATCAGGAAATAAAATGTTTGGGTTTGAAATTGTGTATAGAAAAATATAAATTACGTAGAGGTGCATCGGCACCAATAAGTACAGCACGATGTCATAAAATCGATCCTTTTTAGCAAGTTCTTTTTCTGATGCATTTAGATTATAGGAATCCTTAGGAATTATATTTTCTAAAATGGGAATAAACAAATACAAAACGATAATTCCTGAATAGGCCAATATACCACTACTGTTGAAACTTATAAGTGCCAGTAAGGGCGTGAAATATACGCCAAAATATTTCAATTTATTCATGAGTATGTGAGTTTCATTAAAGTTATGAAAAATTCAATAATAGATTTTCATACTTATAAAGTGCAGCCTTTTACAATATTCTGTAGTATTTGTATCTTGCCTTGCAAGACACCGATAAGTTTGAAGTGTTATTTTTAATTTACTTATACGATTGCTAAGACAAATTACTAAAAAATGAAAAAAAAATTAATCTTACTAGCCATTACTTTTGGTCTACATCAATCAATACAAGCACAAGTGATTACATGTGTTCCATGTGATCAATTAGGTATGGTTATGAATGTAGGTTCTTCAGAAAATTCTATCAGTATTTATCATTCAGGTCAATATATGACGCACCCTCAATCAGAAAATATTTTTATGTGGGAGTTTACAAATCAACAAGGAAATATAGTACATCAGGATATTTTAGTTGATGAAGCTACGATAACTTTTGGTCATAATTGGTCACTTACTGATACAATTAATGTTTCCGTACATTTTGTGAATGATTCGGCTAATTTGGATGCTTGGTATATAAATCAGGGCTTGTCACCAAGTGGTAATTCAATTAACTGTCTTTTTGAGGATCAAATATATTGGGAAACAGGTGCGAATACTCCATGGGGAAGTTGGACATTTGTTTATAATAATTCCGGTTTAACGGTAGGAATTGATGAAATAGAAACAAATCCAATTTACGATAACAAAATATATGATATGCTTGGACGAGAATTAAAAGAAGTTCCTATTGGTCAACCTTATATTCAGAATGGGAAAAAGAAGATAATACTTAAGTGAGTACCAAATTAATTTAACTTGGGAAATGTTTTCCAAGAAAAAAATATATTTTTAAAGAAAATTAAGATCATGAAAAAATTAGTAAACCTTTTTCCAATTGCTTTAGCAATATTCTTTTTTTCGTCTTGTAATAAGTGCAAGGACTGCAGTTGTTCACAAACAATTACCCAAGATGGACAGACATATACGCAATCCGTTGAATATACAGATGTTTGTGATGAAGACCTTGACAATATTCAGGGAACAATCAGCTTTACGCAAAATGTCGGCGGGATTGAACAATCTGTTGAGCAAACGTGTACGTGTAAATAGCTTATTATCTACCTAAGTTTTTACTTCAACCCACTGATTTGAGTGGGTTTTTTTGTGGCTCCACCAGGAATCGAACCTGGATCTAAAGTTTAGGAAACTTCTATTCTATCCATTGAACTATGGAGCCTTGATGAATTTTTCTAATGTCTGCCATGTTTGCTTTGCAGCTTTATCCCAATTGTAATCTTGGGATTTCTTGTAACCTCTTTTGATTAAAGTTTCACGCAAGAGGTCATCCTTAGAAATGATTTCTAATTTCTTTGCAATATCATTTACATTAAAAGGGTCAAAAAATAATGCGGCATCACCTGCGACTTCAGGGAGGCATGTTTTATTACTTGAAAGTACGGGGACACCTGATTTCATAGCTTCAATTAAAGGTATTCCAAATCCTTCAAAATACGGGGGGTAAACAAAAGCAAAGGCACCAGCCATGATTTTGCTCAACGCTTCGAGCTCGACATGCCCTGTGAAACCAACAGCATTCGAAATACTATTGGGTATGACAAGCTTTTTATCACCCCACATATTGCTACCAACAATCAGTAATTGGAATGTGTTATTTTTTTGGTAGAACTGCTCAAATGCCATGACTAGCCTTTGTATATTTTTACGAGGATGAATGGAGCCTACAAATACAAAGTATTTTTTCCCATTCGTATAATTGCTTCTACAATCGCTTCGTTCAGCATCGGTTGAAGGCTTAAATATTTCAGAGACCCCGTTATGTATAACACTTATTTTCTTGTTATCAATACCATAGGTTCTTATTAAATCCTTCTTGGAAAATTCTGACACGGTTAGAATATGTTCTGCCTTTTGGGCAAATAGCGGATAGAATTTTCTGTAATACCAGCCAACAAGTTTCGGCGTGTCTTTAGGATAATGCTCAAAGTTAATGTCATGAATCGTAATGACTTGAGGAATGCTTGATTTAGTCGAACAAATACCATCCGGTGACCAAAATAGGTCTGCTTTATACTTCCGAAGTGCTCTTGGAAGTGAAAATTTGGCCCAGAAAATATTCAAAAAAGGATGTCTAGTTGGCGGCGAGACAATAATGGGTTTACAGTTTTCAGAGAATATAAATGATGAATCGTAGGGCCTATCAAATAATAATAGAAAAGTGTACTCAGGATTATCCTTACATATCCTTTGGATGAGCTCAAGGGAATAATTCCCAAACCCCTCAAGTTTTCCTTTAATGAGGTTCCTACAATTTATTGCTACGTTCAAATTTAAAACTGATGGATATAATTCGATTCTTTTTCCTGTCCTATTGTTGTTTCTGGTCCATGACCACAATAAACAGTGGTGTTTTCAGGGAGCTTAAACATAAGCTCAAAAATAGAATTTTTTAGTGTATTTATATCTCCCCCCGGTAAATCGACTCTACCAAAGCTTCCATTAAAAAGCACATCACCATTAATAACAAATGAATTTGCTTCATTATAAAAAACAACATGTCCTGGTGCATGACCAGGCGTAAAATAAACCTTAAAGTCAATATCTTGGAAAATAATGTCTGTGTTGTCTTCCAAAAAGAAATCAGGATTAGGAGATTCTTTGTAAGCCTGGAATCCATACAAGGCCGCATAGTTCTTTACAGATTTTAGTGTTGCTAAATCCTTTTCATGAAGGTAAAGTGGGATGTTGAATTTTTCTTTTACCGCAGCGTTTCCTAATATATGATCAATGTGTGCATGTGTATTTAGAAGGGCCAAAGGGCGCAGATTATTCGATGCTATATATTCAAAAAGTGTATTTTCTTCATGAGATTCATAGCAGCCAGGATCAATGATGACACAATTTTTAGTTGGTGAGATAACGAGATATGTATTTTCTTGAAATCCATTAAATTGAAATGAAACGACCCTTAAACTCATAATTTTTACTTTACCTAATCAAGTTAACGTGACCACTCAATTGATATTGTTTGTTCACGAAATCAGTATAGGTGAGCTTCCAAATGTAGGTGCCATCTTGACAAGGTTTACCCATGTATGTACCATCCCAAGTTTGATAAGGTTCAGACATTGTATATAATAATTCACCCCAACGGTTAAAGATTAGACATTCCATTTCTTTAAGATTTCCTCCAGAAATTTGAAAGGTTTCATTGAGTCCGTTATTGTCAGGTGTAAATGTATTTGGCACATAAACAACAGCGTCGTAGGTTATATTTATAAATTCATCCGACGAGCATCCATCTGTATTGGTAAATGTCACTTTATAAGTGATTTCTTGATTAGGTGTGGCAATAGGGTTTTGACAATGAATGCAAGTTAAGTACTCTGCAGGTGTCCAAATGTAGCTTCCTGTTTGTTCAGAAAATGCACTGAGTTGAATTTGATCCCCATAAAAAGCCAAAACGTCATTTGATGTTTCAAATGAGGGATAGGGAAATAGTGAAACATTAACGAATGCAGTGTCTCGACATTCGTTTTCGTCAATTCCAATAACCGTATATTCTGTGCTGCTCAGTGGCATGACGGTAACCTCATTCGCAAATTGACTGACCACTGTATTTTCAGGAAACCATTGGTAGAAGTTTGCTCCTTCGACCCATAAGTAAGCCTCTTCTTTTGGGCAAATTATAGTATCGTTACCGGCTTGAATTTCAATTTCTATAACATTCGCAAATATGGAATCTAAAATAATACCACAAGCATTACCAATTTCAACGAAAAACCATTGGTTCTCTGCAGGAGCAATCACGGCTATGGGTCCATCAGAATTAACAAGATTAGGATCAGGTAACCATTGATAAGTGTCTCCTCCATTTGCAATAATTGCCGCTTGCCCACCTAAACAGACACCTATTTCATCATCCATTTCAGGATTGGGAGGTTCAAAGTATACTTCAACAGTCGTTGTGTCATAGTTCACGCATCCATTCGAAGTTGTTATCGTCGCTACATAGGTTATCGTAGAGTCTGGGGTGCACGTTGGTGTAAATGAATTTGGGTTGTCTAAAAAAGTTGTAGGGCTCCATATGACTGTTCCTTCTCCCGTAACCTCTAATGTTAAACTGTTTCCTAAACACAAACTTGTTTCCTCAGATATTCCAATACTATTATTAAATACTTCTAAGGTGACCTCTAAAGTTTGTGAGCCACAAGTGTCAGACACAGTAACAGAAAAAGTAGTTGTTTCATCAACTGTAGCAATTGGATTTGAAATGTTTGGGTTGTCCAATAAATTTGCCGGTTCCCATTCATAAAATGCCCCACCGTAGGCTTCAAGCTCATAACTAGAACCAGGACAAATCGGTGTTAGTGGTTCAACAATACCGCCTTCGAATGCCCCAATATTAACAAAAATAGTTACCGAATCAGAACTAAAGCATCCAGACGTATAAGAAACGACAAGCTGAACTTCATAGGTTCCTGGCTCGCTATATTGGTAAATCGGTTCCTCTTCTGTTGAGGAGCCCCCATCTCCAAAAGTCCATAAAT
>Ga0228634_1000457_pt1 | contig 30665 bp, 25 predicted proteins | sample 42DmetaG_FD_190063 | JGI IMG/M metagenome (GOLD analysis project Ga0228634, IMG submission 190063) | Seawater microbial communities from Monterey Bay, California, United States - 42D | ecosystem: Environmental > Aquatic > Marine > Coastal | place: USA: California | collected 2016-09-27 | reverse complement strand
GTGTATAAAAAGCAAAAGCTTCTTGGTCTTCGTTCCGCTACGCTTCACTCCAACCAAGAAGCTTTATTAAATGAAAATAATTTATAATTTAAAACCGTACTAAAAAGGGGAAGCCTACAGTGCAATTGAGGGTAAAAAAATTAGACCGTATCGTTTTTGTTTGACGGAATCTTTAATTGTTTGTCCAATTAAAAAGAATGGAATAATTAAGAAAAAAATTATTGTTGACTTTTTCATGAATGAGATTTATCTGGCGCTATATTTAAAAAGTAGCGCTAATTTCATTTGTTTGGACTTACCAGTTAGTAGCGATATCAAGAATTAACTCACCTTCAAATACGCCTCTAACCCATGCATTCCGCCTTCCCGTCCAAAACCACTTTCTTTAAAGCCACCAAAAGGTGAAGCAGGGTCAAACTTATTAAAAGTATTGGCCCAAATGACGCCTGCTTTCAACTGGGCTACCATATTAAATGCCTTTGAACCTTTATCCGTCCAAATGCCTGCAGAAAGCCCGTAAGGGGTGTTGTTTGCTTTTTCAATGGCTTCGTCTACTGTTCTAAATGTTTGAATTGCCAAAACAGGACCAAAGATTTCTTCTTGTGCTAACCTGCTGCTTTGCGCAACATCTAGAAATAACGTTGGCGCACAGTAGTATCCTTTCTTAGGTACGGCTGCATTCGCCTGAAATTTTTCGAAACCTTCTTTTTCTCCGATTTTAATGTAATCTGTGATGGTTTTTAATTGCTCTTTTGAATTAATGGCGCCTATGTCCGTGTTTTTATCCATCGGGTCTCCAACAATTAGCGTTTCTAAACGAATTTTCAATTTTCGAATCACTTCATCTTTCACCGATTCTTGAATAAACAGCCTTGAACCGGCACAACAAACGTGTCCTTGGTTGAAGAAAATTCCATTGATCACTCCTTCTACCGCTTGGTCAATTGGAGCATCTTCAAAAATAATGTTCGCTGCTTTTCCTCCTAACTCCAAGGTTGATTTTTTCCCAGTTCCAGCAATCGCCTTTTGAATAATCTTTCCTACTTCTGTTGATCCGGTAAATGCTACTTTATTAATGTCTTTGTGATTGACGATAGCGGCACCAGTTTTTTCTGCCCCAGTAATTATATTCACTACGCCATCTGGTAGGCCTGCATCGCGAATTAACTCTGCCAACTTTATGGCCGTCACAGACGTTGTTTCTGCTGGTTTTAACACTACACAATTTCCGCAAGCCAAAGCAGGAGCTATTTTCCATGCAGCCATTAATAAAGGAAAATTCCAAGGAATAATTTGACCAGCTACTCCCAATGCTTCAACCTTTCTGTTAGGAAAAGCATATTCTAACTTATCGGCCCAACCAGCATAATAAAAGAAATGAGCGGCGGCCAATGGAATGTCAATATCCCTAGATTCTCGGATGGGTTTTCCTCCGTCGATAGATTCAATTACAGAAAACACTCTAGCGCGTTCTTGAATTAATCGAGCAATCCGATAAATGTACTTTCCTCTTTCTTTTCCTCCTATTTTGCTCCATTCCGGAAAAGCCTTTCGGGCAGCCTTTACTGCATCGTCTACATCTTTATCATTTGCTTCGGCAATTTCGCATACTATCTCTTCTGTTGCCGGGTTAATGCTTTTGAAATACTTTTTCGAGTTAGGTTTTACAAACTTTCCTCCAATAAATAAGTCATACTTGGCTTTAATTTCAACGTGATCTGTACTTTCTGGAGCTGGAGCATATTTCCAATCTGTGTTAAACTTTAATGAAAATGCGTTTTCTTTCGCCATGTTAAATCAATTTTTAATTCTATAGTTTTTAATGGTTAATCAATTGTATTTCAATAATATTTATGTGATTGATTAAAAATTAAAAACTTTTTGATTGACAATTAATAATTAGTCTTTTGAAAAGTAATCGCCACTTTGGTAAATTCCTGTAGCTTGTTTCTTAAGTTGTAGTAAAATATCATTTGTTAAACGACTTGCTCCAAAACGGAACCATTTATTTGTCATCCAATCTTGGCCTAAAGTTTCTCGCAACATCACTAAAAACTGCAGTGCTGTTTTAGAATCCGAAATTCCACCTGCGGGTTTCATTCCAATCATTTTGCCTGTTTTTAAATAATGATCTTTAATGGCTTCTAACATTAAAAGAGTCACTGGCATGGTGGCGGCTGGTGAGATTTTACCGGTAGATGTTTTAATAAAATCGGCCCCTGCCCAAATGGCAATGTCACTTGCCCTGCGAACATTGTCAGCAGTTCCCAATTCCCCAGTTTCCAAAATAACCTTTAGCCTAGCTTTTCCACAAGCCTCCTTTATGGTTGCAATTTCATCGTACACAAATTGATATTCTCCTTGATGAAACTTCCCTCTAGAAATCACCATATCAATTTCATCAGCGCCGGCATCTACTGCTATTCGAGTATCTTCTAGTTTTACTTTTAGGTTACTATTTCCACTAGGAAACGCAGTTGCAACGGAAGCTACTTTAACGCCGGAAGTTCCAAGCGCTTTTTTGGCAGTAGCAACATAGTTGGGATAAACGCAGATGGCAGCAACTGTCGGAATGTCTAAACTGTCATCGGGGTGCATGCCTTTATAGCACAATTGTTTCACTTTACCTTCGGTGTCTTTTCCCTCCAAAGTCGTGAGATCAATCATGCTAAAGGCTAGTTTAAGTCCTTGAATTTTAGCTTCTTTTTTAATGCTTCTTGACTTAAAACGATCCGCTCGTTCAACTAAGCCTACTTGATCAATTTTTGGGGTGTTTTTAAAATCCAACTCCGTAGTTTTTTTGATGGGAAACCAAAGGTAAGAGATTTGAAAAGAAGTACGGTTGAACAATTTGAAATCAATCAAATTAAAGGCATTCTAAATTTGTAAATTTGCCCTCTCAAATGAAAGACGAAGGCAATAATATTTATTCTGTATTTGATGAAATTCTTCCTAAAGAAGAGAAGGAGAAAATGCTAAATCAAAAGGCAAAAGTTCTTTGGTTAACAGGGTTAAGCGGTTCTGGGAAAACGGCAATAGCGAAGGTTTTAGAGAAAAAATTGCACCAACAAGGGTATTTAACTCAATTGTTAGATGGCGATAATATCAGAGCAGCGATAAACAGTAATCTGGGTTTTTCAGAACAAGACCGAACAGAAAATATTAGACGAATTGCAGAAGTCTCTAAGCTGTTTCTTAACTGTGGGGTGATAACTATAAATTGTTTTGTGAGCCCAACAGAGCAAATTCGAAGTGAAGCTAAAGTTATAGTTGGCCAAGAAAATTTTATTGAAATTTTTGTAAATACATCCTTGGAGGTTTGTGAAGTGAGAGATACAAAAGGGCTGTACGCAAAAGCTAGGACGGGAGAGGTGAAAAACTTCACAGGAATTAGCGCACCTTTCGAAAGTCCAGAAAATCCAAACATTGTCGTAGAAACAGAAAATCAAACGGTAGAAGATTCCGCTAATTACGTTTTAGCTCATGTTCTACCATTTATAAAAGCATAAATGAATAATTATAATTTAAATCACCTAAAGGAATTAGAATCTGAAGCGATTTACATCGTAAGAGAGGTTGCTGCTCAATTTGAAAATCCGGTTTTGCTCTTCTCTGGGGGCAAGGATTCTATTGTTTGCGCGCACATTGCAAAAAAGGCGTTCTATCCAGCAAAAGTTCCGTTTCCATTAATGCACGTTGATACCGGGCATAACTTCCCAGAGACCATCGAGTTTAGAGACAAGTTTGTAGAAGAAATGGGTGTAAACTTAATTGTTGCTTCAGTTCAGGATGCGATTGATCAAGGGTTAGCGGTTGAAGAAAAGGGCTTTAATGCGAGTCGCAACGGCATACAAACAGTTGCGCTACTCAAAGGAATTGAGGATAATAAGTTTGATGCGGCAATGGGTGGCGCTCGAAGAGATGAAGAAAAGGCAAGGGCAAAAGAAAGGTTCTTCTCTCATAGAGATGAATTTGGACAGTGGGATCCGAAAAATCAGAGGGCTGAGTTGTGGAATATCTTCAACGGAATGAAGCACTTTGGAGAAAATTTTAGGGTTTTTCCGATATCAAATTGGACGGAAATGGACGTTTGGCAATATATTTTAGCTGAGGGAATTGAATTGCCTTCTCTTTATTTTTCCCACCAAAGAGACTGTTTCATTCGTGATGGCGTAGTCATGTTTGCTTCTGATGTGATGGAGAGAAAACCGGAAGAGGGTGTTGAAAAAATGACAGTTCGTTTTAGAACGATTGGCGATATGACGTGCACTGGTGCAGTGTATTCTGAGGCGGATGATTTAGAAAAAATTATTGAAGAGGTTGCCGCAACCAGAACAACGGAAAGAGGCACACGGTCAGACGATAAGCGGTCAGAAGCAGCAATGGAGGACAGAAAAAAGCAAGGATACTTTTAATTGATTATCAATTGACAATTGGTAAATAACAACTAGAAAAATGAGTGGTAAATCATACTTAGACATGGAACTGTTGAGGTTTTCAACGGCGGGTAGTGTAGATGACGGTAAAAGTACCTTGATTGGTAGAATGCTTTACGATAGCAAATCTATATTTCAAGATCAGTACGACGCAATAGAGGCAAGTAGTAAGAAGAAAGGAGAAGCGAATGTTAACTTGGCTCTTTTAACGGATGGATTGCGTTCTGAAAGAGAGCAAGGAATAACAATTGATGTTGCATACCGATATTTTGCTACTCCCAAAAGAAAATTTATCATAGCGGATACTCCGGGGCACATTCAATATACTCGGAATATGGTCACAGGCGCTTCAACTTCTAACCTTTCCATTATTCTTATTGATGCTAGAAAGGGAATAATTGAGCAAACCTATCGCCATACGTTTATTGCGTCACTTCTTGGAATTCCACATGTTGTATTTTGCATTAACAAAATGGACTTGGTAGACTACAGTGAGGAGGTATTCGAAAAAATTAAGAAGGACACAGAAGCATTTGTTTCCAAGCTAGGAATTAAGGACATTAAGTTTATTCCAATTTCGGCTCTGAATGGCGATAACGTTGTAAATAAGTCAGAAAATATGGATTGGTACCAAGGAGGTACCTTGTTGTATTTATTGGAGAACATTCATATTGGAAGCGATCAAAACCATGTGGATTGTCGTTTTCCTGTTCAGTATGTTATACGACCTCAGTCTGATGAATTTCACGATTACCGAGGTTACGCGGGAAGAATTGCAGGTGGAGTATTTAAACCTGGAGATAAAGTAGTAGCATTACCATCAGGATTTAGTTCTACTATAAAATCCATTGATACAATGGATGGGCCGATAGAGGAAGCTTTTGCTCCGATGTCTGTTACGTTAACTTTGGAAGACGAAATCGACATAAGCAGAGGTGACATGATTGTAAGGGAAAACAATCAGCCAAACATTACCCAAGACGTTGATATAATGGTGTGTTGGTTAAACGAAAAGCCATTACAAGTAAGAGGTAAATACGCAATTAAACATACGTTAAATGATGTGAGATGTATTGTGAAAGAAGTAAAATACAAAGTGGATATTAATACACTTCATCGACTGGAAGATGATCAGGAGATAAAAATGAACGATATTGGTAGGATTTCAATTCGAACAACTAAAGCACTTTTTACCGATGAGTACAAGCGAAATAGAAATACTGGTAGTTTAATCATCATTGATGAAGCAACAAATGAAACGGTAGGTGCAGGAATGATTCTGTAATAAACTACTCAGCTGCTTTGATGGCTTTATTAAGTTTTTTGATTACAAGTTTAAAATCATATACCTTCATTTCATCTAGTCGAAACACTTCATATGCAATGTTATTTTGCATGTCGAAAATAAAATATTTAAAAACGAGAAGTTCGTCCTCAGGTGGTTGTGCCATTAAGTGTTCATATTGATATACGCTGCTTTGCAAAACATACTTATAGCCCGCCTCAGCCAGCGAGAAATAGGTGGATGGAGTTGTAATTGCATATTCAAAAGGGTAGTCCATTGCTGCAATCTCTAGTTTACCATTTGACTGGGACAAAATACGATTGTGGCTCTTCTGCCTTTGTAAAATATACTCAGTAGATTTAGTTTCCTCTTCAAATTCACTGAGCTTAATTGGCTCATGTTTTAAAAATATGATTTTCTCTTTATCCAAATCTTCTGGAATGCCTTTTTTGAATTCAGGCTCTTGCGTAAATCCAACTAGAGGAAGAAAAAATAGCATCAAGAATAGTTTTTTCATAGCGTTATTTTATGCTAATTTACTTCAATTTATTTTGAATTTTTTCTATGTCATTCGTCAGAAAAATCTTGTAAAACCTTGCGATATGCATTAAATAGCTTTGACTTGGAAACGAAACCAATATACTTGCCATCGTCAATAACTGGCAAGTTCCAAGCCCCGGAGTTGTTGAACTTTTCCATTACTTTGTCCATGTGGTCTTTAGAAGAAATAGATGTGGGGAAGTCGCGCATAATCTCGTTTACAAAAACTTCATCGTACTGATCCGGTTGAAACATGATTTGTCGAATGTCATCTAACAACACAACACCTTCTAACTCAAAATTATCATTAACAACTGGGAAGATGTTACGTTTAGAATTTGAAACTGTTTTTACCAAACTGCGCAAGCTATCTTTTGGTGAAACCGAGCTAAAGTCTTTTTCTACTTCAGCTTGTAAATTCATTAAAGTGAGTACGGCTTTATCCTTATCATGTGTAATTAACTCTCCTTTTTTTGCCAATTGCATGGTATACAAGGAATGAGGATTAAAGTATTTAGACGTTAAAAATGAGATAGCCGCTGTTAGCATCAGAGGGATTACGAGATCATAGCCTCCAGTAATTTCTGCAATGAGAAAAAGACCTGTTAATGGAGCGTGAAGAATGCCGGCAATTACACCTCCCATGCCAACCAGAGCAAAGTTTTTTTCGGAAAGGTTGAACCAGCCTAAGCTGTTAATTAGTTTCGAAAACGAAAATCCAAAAACAGAACCAATAAACAAAGACGGTGCGAAAATGCCTCCAATACCACCAGCACCTAAGGTAACGGCAGTTGCAATCGACTTAAGAAAAACAATCGAAAACAAGAATAGTAGCAGCACCCAAAGCTGTGACTTCCATTCGTAAAAAAAACTGCCTTGCATGAGAGCATATTCATCACCATGCAACAAACTTTTAATGGCTCCAAACCCTTCACCATATAGGGGTGGAAAAAGAAATAATAAAAGTCCCAAGACAGATGACCCAATGATGATTTTCTTGGTTTGGGAGGCAAATTTTTCAAAAGCACTCTCAATATACCAATATGTTTTACAGAAGTATATCGATAACAACCCCGTAAAAACTCCAAGGATACAATAGAATGGTAAATCGTTGAAAGAGAATATTTCCGTAAGTTCAATATCAAATAAAACCTCGTTGCCTAACATAAAGGTAGAGGTCAGCGTAGCAGAAACAGAAGCAAGTAGAAGAGGAATTAAAGAGCCTGCAGTTAAGTCTAGCATGATCACTTCTAACGCAAAAACAATAGCTGCGATTGGGGCGTGAAAAATTCCCGACATAGCTGAAGCTGCTCCGCAACCCAAAAGCAAGGTGGTAGTTTTATAATTCATTCTGCCAAGTCTCGCGTAATTGGAACCAATTGCGCTACTTGCACCAACAGTTGGGCCCTCTAGCCCCACAGAACCACCAAACCCGACGGTAACCATACTTGTTAAAATAGAAGCATAGGTAGCGGAAAAAGGCACGTTAGAGTTCTTTTTTGAAATGGCATAAAGCGTGGAAGGAATACCGTGGCCAACTCTTCGTTTAATAAAAAAACGGACAATTAAAACGGTAATAATAATTCCAATTGCCGGGTAAATAAGGTACAAATAGTTTTCGTAAGTATTAAGCTTGTTGGGCTCAAGCATAGACTGAATGAAGTGTACCGCATTTTTTAGAGCAACTGCAAGCAAGCCTGAGGAGAATCCAATTAGGATACTTAGAATTAATACAAACTGCCTATTGTTTAGGTGTTTGTGCCGCCATACTAAAAATTGACGGTGCGCAACTTTCCCCTTAGCAGGCAGAGCGTGGTAGAATCGTATGATGGATAGAATCAAACGCTTCATATGCTGAATTACTCTTTAGGTGTAAATGGGACTTGAGAACTTTGAACATGTAAATCTCTTTGTGGGAAAGGAATTGTCACGTTATGTTCTCTAAATTTCTGATCTATTGCGAAACGCATTCTACTTTTTACAAATTCTATTCGCCAAACTTCTTTGGACCAAAAGTGGATTTCAAAATCTAGTGAAGAACTACCAAAATCAAGAAAGCGAACAAATGGTTTGATTTTCATATTCACCGCTTCATCTTCTTTGGCAACTTCTAATAATACCTTTTCCACTAGAGCAGTGTCGGAACCATAGGCTACACCAACGCTCACGTGAAACCTAGTTAAAACATTACTGTTGGTCCAATTGATAACTCGATTATTCGTCAATTGGGAATTAGGGACAAAAATTACAATTCCATCCCTGGTTCGGACCTTTGATGTTCTTAGTTTGATTTCTTTAACAGTACCCAGAATTCCATTCTCAAATTCTATAATGTCGCCAATGATCATGTCTCCTTCAAACAACAAAATGAGACCTGAGATAAAGTCTTTAAATGCGTCTTGCAAGCCAAAACTTAGACCAACAAATAGTGCTGAAGAACCTAAAAGAACTGGAGTGATATCAATTCCAACACTTCTTACTGATAGTAAAATCGCTAAAAGAAATATGGTGTATTTCCCAATCTGAATAAGTGCTAAGGCCTTGCCGTCTGTTGGATCCTCCCTTTGGGTAATTCTATTTTTTAAATACTTTGCAAGGTTCGAGGTAATTAATTTAGCTATGATTAAAATAAAAACTACAACAATTATATTGTAAATGGAAAGGTGATATTCCCCAAGCTCAAGAATATGGTATTCCAATACTTCCTGAATGCTTTTCCAAATACTTTTTGCTTCTTCTTCAATCATTTGTTTAATGTAAAATAATTCTTCCTAATTCGTGGGCAAGCTTCCTCTTAGCTTCAGTCAACTTCATAATGTCCGCCAAGATTAAGTCATAATCTACATCTTTTCTTTTTAACTGCTGTTGTTTTTCCCCAATTAATTGTTCAACCCTATTTAGTCTCCACGAGCAAATGCCTTTATGAATTTTTTTTGGCAAGATTAAATCTTCTGTCAGTGTTAAAATTTTATGTTTCTCTTCCCAATTTAAACTTAGCGTGTATTTTTCCATGAGGCACTCAATGGTGAAACTACTGATTTCATTGTCAGTGTTTGTGACCAAATGACGCTCTTCTACTTGGGTTTCATTTTCAACAGCATCTTTAAAAAGATGATAAATTTTTCGAAAAACTGGATTATTAAAATGGAGTTCGTCCTTTTCTATTTCAAATACTAAATACTCTGCAACACTTGCCTGAATAGACTCCGAGTCTCCTTCAGTCTCTGTGTCAGTAGGAATCTCGATTTCGATACTCCCGTATTGTACAAAAGTTCTGATAATGTCGCTTTCTTGCTCTGCGAGTACATCTATCTTGGCACTTTTTTCTTCACCCTCAGTATTTCCTACTTCATGAAAAAAGTCAGGCGGAGGACCTTCATCTCTTTCTTGATCTCTTTCCTGTTGCTGAATTCTTTTTGTGAGCTTGTTCCGCCTTACTTTATTTAATTCACTCAATAAAGCTTGCTCGCCAATATCCATTAGGTTGCTGCATTCTTGCAAATAAACAGAACGGGCAATGGGGTCTGGAATAAGGGCAATACTTCCTACTATTTCCTTGATTAGCCCTGCCCTTTTAATTGGATCGTCACCTGTTTCTTTTAATAGCAAATTGGTTTTGAAACGAATAAAGTCAAAAGACTCTTTGTCAAGGGACTCTGTTATTTCAGCTGTGCTATGATTCTTTGCAAACGAATCAGGATCTTCTCCCTCGGCAAAAGCTAAGACCCGAACATTAAGACCTTCTTCAAGAATCATGTCGATTCCTCGGAATGCTGCTTTTATTCCAGCAGTATCACCATCGAATAGAATCGTTATGTTTTGTGTATAGCGTTTAATTAGTCGGATTTGATCAGCAGTAAGCGATGTTCCAGAACTTGATACAACGTTCTCAACCCCATTTTGGTGTAACGAAATAACATCTGTATAACCTTCAACTAAGAAGCATCTGTCTTGAGAAATAATCGACTTTTTTGCTAAATTTAAACCATAGAGAACTCGGCTTTTATGGTAAATATCAGACTCGGGTGAGTTCAGGTACTTCGCTACTTTCTTATCTGCAGAAAGTGTTCGACCTCCAAAACCAATAACTCTTCCTGAAATATTCTGAATCGGAAACATAACTCGACCCTTAAAGCGATCGAATTTTTTCTCTTCCTTGACTATGGTGAGTCCTGTTTTATTTAAAAATTCTAGATTGTAACCTTTTGCTAGAGCCGCATCTGTTAAATTTGTCCATTCATCGTGGCTGTAACCCAATTTAAATTTCTCTATCGTTTCTTCTCTAAACCCTCGTTCCTTGAAATAGCTTAACCCTATGGCTCTTCCGTTTTCTGAGCTTAACAATTGTTCATGAAAATACGTAGCTGCAAAATCGCTCACAATAAACAAGCTTTCTTTTGCATTTGCCTCTAATACTTGTTCAGGTGATTGCTCCTCTTCTTCAATCTCTATATTGTACTTATTGGCTAAATATTTTAAAGCCTCTGGATACGAATATTGCTCATGCGCCATAACAAAATTTACGGCGCCACCGGCTTCTCCACAACCAAAACACTTGTAAATTCCTTTAGCAGGAGATACGGTAAAAGAGGGGGATTTCTCGTTGTGAAAAGGGCATAAACCAAGCATATTGGCGCCCCTTTTTTTGAGATTTACCCAATCGCCAACCACCTCGTCAATACGGGCAGTTTCAATAATTTGATTTACGGTTTCTTTAGGTATCAATTTCGCTAATTTTTAGCAGGCTTCAGTTCTAGTTTAACCGAGTCTGCGGAGGTAAGCATCTGGTCAAGATCAATAATTTTATTTAACGACCCATCCGGGTTCCACAACTTCCATTTTCCCACTTTTAAGTCGTTCTCGTACGACCCTTCCATTTGTTTTTTACCGGTATTGTAGTAAATGATAGAGTAACCTTTGCGTTCACCGTACCAAAACTCTCCCTCACTCCACAAAAAACCATTTGCATAATAGTACTTCCACATTCCGTGTCGTTTCCCATTTACTGTCTCTCCTTCCATCTTTTTAATTCCGTTGGAGTAGCGTTCTACAACTTGCTCAACTTTTCGTTCAAGCACCTCTTGTTTTTTATTCTCTTCAACAGAGTTATTGCAGGCAAAAATGGTAAGGCTTAACAATATAAAAACAATTTTTTTCATTTTTTTACTTCGTTCGTTCTGTGGTATATAAAACTAAATTTTTCAATGATTCCTTTGCTTCGCTGTTTTCAAATTCAGATAGAATAGCTAAAGCCTCATCTCTGTATGCTAACATCTTTTTAGTCGCGTACTCTAACCCGCCTGAATCAATGACAAAATCAATTACTTGCTTTATTTTTTTCTCGTTATTATTATTTTGCTTTACGATATTGATAATTTTTCTCCGCTTTGATTTCTCTGCTTTTCGCAGTGCATAAATTAAAGGAAGGGTCATTTTCTTTTCTTTTATATCGATTCCGGTTGGCTTTCCTAAATTTTCACCACTCCCATAATCAAACAAGTCATCCTTGATTTGAAAACTGATGCCAACTTTCTCGCCAAAAAGCCTAAGTTTTTCTACAATTTCATCACTCTGTTTAGCAGACTTTGCTCCAGTAGCGCAGCAAGAAGCGATTAAAGTAGCTGTCTTTTTTGTGATGATATCAAAATAAACGTCTTCTTCAATATCTAATTTACGAGCCTTTTCAATTTGTAACAACTCTCCTTCGCTCATCAACTTTACTGAGGTTGAAACTATTTTTAGTAAATCAAATTCTTCGTGCTCAACAGATAGCAATAATCCTCTAGAAAGCAAGTAGTCTCCAACGAGCACAGCAATCTTATTTTTCCAAAGCGCATTGATACTAAAAAACCCTCTCCTTTTGTAAGACTCATCTACAACATCATCGTGCACCAGTGTTGCGGTATGTAAAAGCTCTATTAACGAAGCAGCACGATAGGTGGAGGGATTAATATTATCGAATAGTTTTGCGCTTAAAAAAACGAAAAGCGGTCGCATCTGCTTGCCTTTTCGTTTTACAATGTAGTGCGTAATCTTATCCAATAAAGGAACAGTACTTTTCATGCTTTCTTTGAAGTGAACTTCAAATTCTTGCATTTCTTTAGCTACTGGAGCTTTTATGTCTTTTACGCTAATGTTGCTCATTTACCCTTCAAATTTACACTAACTAGACAGCAATTGCACCGTTTTTGTTGGCCAATTGACCACAAGCAGCATCAATATCTTTACCTCGACTTCTTCTTATGTTCACAATTAGGTTTCTGTTTTCTAGAAACGCTGCAAAAGCATCCACTTTTTTTGTGCTTGCTTGCTGAAATTCAGCATCGTCAATCGGGTTGTATTCAATAATATTAATCTTACACGGAATGTGTTTGCAGAACTCTGCTAATTCTTGCGCATCTTGAATTTCATCGTTAAAGTCCTTGAATATGATATACTCAAAAGTCACTCTCGTCTCTGTTCTTTCATAAAAGTACTTTAATGCTTCCGCTAAAATTTTCAAATTATTTTGGTCATTTATTGGCATTATTTTACTTCTCTTTTCGTCGTTAGCTGCATGTAACGAAAGGGCTAAATTAAATTTCACTTGGTCATCCCCTAAGCGCTTAATCAACTTTGCGATTCCTGCAGTTGAAACAGTAATTCGCTTCGGCGACATCCCCAGTCCATCTTCAGCTGTTATGCGTTCAATCGATTTTAAAACTTGGCTATAATTGAGTAGTGGCTCACCCATTCCCATGTAAACAATGTTCGAAAGTGGGCGATTATAATGCTTCTCTGCTTGTTCCTTAATTATGGCTACTTGGTCATAAATTTCGTCGAAATTTATATTTCGCATCAACTTCAACTTTCCTGTAGCACAAAATTTACAACTTAAGCTACAGCCAACTTGAGAGGAGATACAGGCTGTAACTCTCTTAGGTGTTGGAATTAAAACTCCTTCTGTTATTTTTCCATCAGCTAATTTAAACGCGTTTTTGATGGTTTGATCCTCGCTAATTTGTTCTTCAGCAACCTGTACTGCAGGTATTTCAAATTCTTCTTGCAATTTGTCTCGTAGTTCTATGGAAAGGTTTGTCATTTCCTCGAAAGAACGTGCAGACTTTTTCCACAGCCACTCATATAATTGCTTGGCTCTAAATGCTTTTTCGCCTTTTTCTACAAAAAGGGTCTTCATTTCTTCCAAACTTAAATTGCGGATGTTTTGCTTTGTTGACTTCATAGCGGGCACAAAGGTAACACGAATCCGTGAACTCAGCTATCATCGCGATAATCTATATTTTTGTGCTGTGTTAAATTCAAAAATATTGATTCAAAGACTACTCAAAACAGACAAATTGCACTTTGGTAATGGTGAAGTGATAGAAAATGGAATGTTGGCCATCGATGATTTGAATAGGATTGCAGAAGTGGGCCTAGATTTGACTGCAGAAGGAGTGAAGGTCGAATATTTTAAAGGGGCTCTTTGTCCCGGATTTGTAAATACCCATTGCCACTTGGAGCTTTCTCATCTGAAAGGTAAGGTGAGCCAAAAAAAAGGAATTCACAATTTTATTGTAGAGCTTCAAAAAATTAGAGATGCAAGTGATGAAGAGAAGTTAGCAGCCATTCAACGTGCAAATACTGAAATGAAAGTTGCAGGTATTGCGGCGGTTGGCGATATTTCAAACGGAGACTCCACGCTAAAAGCGAAGTTAGAGTCGACCATTTTCTATCACACTTTCGTGGAGTTGTTTGGTTTTAGAACTCACCTTGCTGATTCTATAATGGAGCAAGGTCAACAACTAAAGGCTTCATTTGCAAAAGCTGGACTTAACAGCACCATTGTGCCGCATAGCCCTTATTCAGTTTCAGAGAAGCTTTTCGAGCGTATAGCGCAAGAAAAAGGTAATAGCCCAATTTGCATCCACAATCAAGAGTCAAAGGCGGAGAATGATATGTTTCAAAACGGAAATGGGAAGCTGGTAGAAATGATGGAAAATTTTGGGAACGATATGTCCGGTTTTAGGAAAACTGGAGAAACCGCGTTGAAAAGTTACTTAGCAAGGTTGCCTGCAAATACAGCACTCTTATTGGTGCACAATACATTTACCTCAGGTCAAGATATCGATAAAGCAGAGAGCACTCATCCCAATTTATACTGGTGTTTTTGTCCAAAAGCCAACCTTTACATAGAGGGGCAATTACCAAATATTCCACAATTTATCGAAAAAGGAGTGAAGTGCACTCTTGGAACAGATAGCTTGGCGTCTAACGACACGTTGAGTATTTGGGAAGAAATTCAAACCATTCAGCGAGCATTTCCAGAAATTCCTTTGGAAACACTCATTCAATGGGGAACGCTGAACGGAGCAGAATTTTTAGGAATAGATAAGGAACTTGGAAGTTTTGAGCAAGGGAAAAGAGCAGAAATAAACTGGATAAATGGCAAGAACCTTACTTCTCTATAATTCTAATTTCCACTCTTCTATTTGCTGCTTTTTCCTCTTCTGTCTTCTCTTCCGGGTATAGCGGATTTTGTCGAGCAAAGCCCTCATAAGAAAGTCTTTCTGCAGAAATGCCATCGTAAATTAACAGGTCGTAGATGTATTTTGCTCTGGCTTCTGATAAATTATACAAGTTAGTAGTCAAATCAAGCCCATCTCCGTTTATTATTTCGCAACAAATATGTCCTTCAATTTTAATTTTGAGCTCAGGGTTTTGTTGTAGGGTTTCGAACAGTTTGTTGTAGGGGCGAAGGCTTGTTTCTGTTAAAAAGTGTTGACCAGGTAAAAAAACCATGTTTTTTAATACCATTTGATCACCGATGTTGGCTGACTCAATTTGTGATTTTAATTCGATCTCTTCAATTGGTTCTTTATTTTCTGATGGCATTTCTTTTATTTCCTCTGCTTCGGCAATTGGTTTGCTAGGTTTTTTTGTGATAATTATATCAGTCCTTCTATTTTCTTGAATTCCCTTTGATGATGACAAAGTTTGCCCGGTAATTCCCTCCCCTTTTACAACTCCCAATATTGAGGTATTTAATCCATATTGAACGAGCCGTGACCGTATTTCTCTTGAACGATTAATAGATAGTTGGTTGTTTAATTTTTCAGAGCCCAAGTAATCGGTATAAGAAATAAGGTCTACTTTCTGCCAATCAGATTTGTCAACATTTAATTTTAGCAGCTCTTGAGTGCTTGCTTCAGACGCTCCAATATCAAAGTAAATTTTTATGGTATCGGTTTGTGCAGATAATTGGAAGGATGTAAATAATAAAAAGTAGAACAGTCGTTTCATAGAGCAAAAGAAGGCAAACGAATATTAATGAGAAGATTTGTGATTACAAAGTAGGTAAAGTTTTTTATAAAACTTTTTAGGTGTTACTTCCAAATGGGGAAACGTTGATCAATGGTATCGTTAGTTAGTCGAATTAGACTAGAGCCATCCATATTTGCACTATAGATTTCTTGGGTAGAATAATACGGACTTGGGAATGTCAAAGCAAAATCTCTATTTGTAGTAAAAGAAAATTTTTCTCCATCATTGGACCAGGCGGGATTCGTAGAAAGAAAACTATAAGGTATGGTTCTTTGGAAATTGGTCAGGTTTTCAAGATTATGACCGTTGGTATCTAAACTATATATGTCTCCAATTTCAGGAGTAAGTGCTCTATATCCTGAGCACAGTATCTTAGCAACATTCGGAGAAATTGCAGGTGAACTTAATTCAATACTGTCAGAAGCATAAATAAGTTTCAAGTTTTTACCATTGATATCTATAGCGTGTAATCCATATTCCTGGACTTGACCTATAAAAAACAATTGCCTATCATTTGAAGACCAAGTTGGTTCGTAAGCAAGCCCTTTTATGCTATCTGTGAAATTAGTAATATGGGTCTCTGATGACCCATCGGTATTAATGACTCTAAGGTTTGCAAATCCGTTTGTATTTTCTACCGTGAAAGCTATTTTCGTTCCATCGCCTGAAAATCTTGGATAGATTTCTTTTAGGTTATTATTGGTTACCTGTATCTGGTTAGAACCGTCAGGATTTGCAATATATATATCTGCGTTTTTAGTAAAGTCCCCATCGTTGCTAGTAAAAAGTATTTTTTGTGCTGATTTAGAATAATCCAAAGAAGCGATTCTCGAACCCATTTTAAGTATTTCAGTTTGGTTCGTTCCATCTTCGCTGATAGAATAAATTGTTGAATTTGAACTAAAAACTATTATACGATTGCTAACGCCAAAAACTGAAGTTTCCTGAGGTCCGGTGTCATTATCATCGTTACAAGATTGAAATACAACAACTAGGATTAAAAGGAAATGGAAAAGGAATGGGTTCATTTAAAGTATAATCGATTCATTACAAATGTAATACTATTACTTCTTTAGAACTTGTGGCAAATTGCCTTAACAAAACCCATTCCATGGTTAGAAAATACAGCTGTAATTAAAAAAGCTCATTCCGAATAACGAAATGAGCTTAGTAACCAGGACCGGGCTCCCCGCCCGAACCGACTTAACAGTCTTGTTCAGTCGGGCGGGGAACTTGCCCGTCCGAAGACATTTTTTGAAATCCATCTTCTTCCTGCAGCTGACTTGAAGTACTTTTCCCTCTTAATGGCTTCTTTTTGGGTTTCATGTTCTTCAACGTAAAGAATTTTCCATGGCATTTTCGACGAAGTGTATTTGGACTTTCCGTAATTGTGTTCAATTAATCTTTTATCAAGGTCTGCTGTAAAACCTTTGTAAAGACTACCATCTTTTTCACTCTGAAGTATGTAGGTGTAAAATATATTATTTAAAATTAAAAAAGCTCATTCCGAATAACGAAATGAGCTTAGTACCCAGGGCCGGGCTCGAACCGGCACGTCCGAAGACATTGGTGTTTGAGACCAACGCGTCTACCAATTCCGCCACCTGGGCAATTGAATTGGGAGGCCAAAAATATTGATTTTTTTTAAATCAGTAGTTTATTTATAAAAAAAGGAGAGAGAAGAGTATCGTTGGAATTCTGAAATCTAGACTGAAGACATCCCGATTGGATCGGGACGCGTGAGCCAATTCCGCCACCTGCAGAATTGAATTGGATTAACGGAATTATCCATTTTTTTTACTTTTGGAAATAGTTTCTATTTTTATTATTTCATTGATTTAAGTAATCACTTGCAGACGCTAAGAATAATTGATATTTTTGCACCCTTTTTACGGTAGGAAAGTTATGCCAAATCAAGTAAAAATATTTTCAGGTTCAAGTAACAATGAACTAGCACAAAGTATCGCTAAGAGCTTTGGCGTTGAATTAGGTAAAACATCTATCAACCGTTTTTCGGATGGAGAGTTTCAGCCCGCATTTGAGGAATCAGTAAGGGGATGCGATGTATTCATCGTTCAATCTACTAATCCACCAACCGATAATATTTTCGAATTATTGTTGATGATTGATGCTGCAAAAAGGGCTTCAGCAAGAAGAATTATTGCCGTTATACCTTATTTTGGCTTTGCTCGACAAGACAGAAAAGACGCTCCACGTGTTCCTATTGGGTCGAAGTTGATGGCGAATATGCTCACGGGAGCAGGAGTTTCTCGTGTAATGACAATGGATTTGCATGCGGACCAAATTCAGGGCTTTTTTGAAGTTCCTGTAGATCACCTATACGCATCTGCAGTTTTTTCTGAAGCATTAAGAGAGTTAAACTTGCCGAATTTAGTAATGGCCTCTCCTGATATGGGTGGATCTAAAAGAGCATACGCTTACGCAAAACATTTGGAGACAGAAGTGGTAGTTTGCTACAAGCAACGTAAAAAAGCAAATAACATTGACAAGATGTTCTTGATCGGTGAAGTTGAAGGCAAAGATGTAATGCTGATTGACGATATGATTGATACAGCAGGAACCTTAACAAAGGCAGCAGACATTATGATGGAAAAGGGAGCAAATTCGGTGAGAGCCATTTGTACCCACCCAATTCTCTCAGGTAAAGCATATGAACGAATCGAGAACTCGAAATTAACTGAGTTACTTGTTACCGATTCAATTCAACTGAAACAAAAAAGCGACAAAATTCGAGTTATTTCTGTTGCTGATTTGTTTGCAAAAGTTATTTACAAAGTACACAATTATGAGTCAATAAGCTCATACTTTATATTTTAATTAATTAACCTTAAAAGATAGATATTATGAAATCTGTTCAACTAGAAGCTACAAGCCGAAGTGAAGTGCGTAAAAAATCTGCACTTAATGCACTAAGAAAGGAGGGTAGAATACCGGCCGTTTTATATGGTGGTAAAGAAAATGTTAACTTTCATGTTAACGAAATTGCTTTTTTAAAGCTAATTACAACACATGAAGTATACTTTATTCATTTAAATTTTGGTGATAAAATCACCAAAGCAGTGATAAGCGATGTGCAGTTTCATCCGGTAACGGATCGACCAATCCACATAGACTTCATGGAAGTTTTTGAAGATAAATTAGTGACTATTGGCGTTCCTGTAGCTTTTACAGGAGCTTCAAGAGGTGTCCTGAATGGTGGTAAGAAAAGAGAAAAGCTGAGAAAGTTGATTTGTAAAGCTTTCCCAAAAGATATACCTGAAACAGTAACAATTGATATCACGGAAGTTAGAATCGGACAGTCAATTAAAGTGAAAGACGTTTCAATTGATAATGTAGAGTTGTTGGACAATCCTAACTCTGTAATTATAGCCGTTAAAACTTCTAGAGTTGCTGTTGATGTTGACGAAGAAGAAGAAGAAGGTGAAGAAGCAGCTGAAGGAGCAGAAGGAGCTACTGAAGAGGCAGCATCTGAATAATTTAGCAAATGAAATATTTGATTGTAGGACTTGGTAACATTGGTGCTGAGTACGAAAATACAAGACACAATATTGGATTTAAAACATTGGATGCCCTAGTTAAGGCATCCAATGTTGTTTTTACCCCTAACCGTTTAGGTGATACCGCTGAGGTGAAACACAAGGGACGTAAGCTTTTATTGCTAAAGCCATCTACGTACATGAATTTGAGTGGTAAGGCTGTTAATTACTGGATGCAGGCCGAAAAAATTCCTTTAGAACGTGTTTTAATTATCACTGACGACTTGGCTTTGCCTTTTGGAGCGCTTAGATTGAAAGGTAAAGGAAGTGATGGGGGCCATAACGGCCTTAAAAGTATTAACGAAATACTGGGCTCTCAAAATTATGCCCGCCTTCGTTTTGGTGTAGGGAATGAATTCGCCAAAGGCAAACAAGTTGATTATGTTTTAGGCGAATGGTCTGACGATGAGAACGAGAAATTAGAGGATCGACTAGATAAGTGCTGTCAGATTATAAAGGCTTTTTCAGTGAATACCTTAGGAAGAGTGATGAGCGACTTCAACGGGAAGTAAGTTATCGTACCTCAAAATCATCAGCATCCATTCCAACAGGGAACTTTTTTCTAAAATCGTTTAGCTCATCCAAATAGATTTCTGTTGTACTAGACTCCTCTTTTGCATCAGCAGCTTTCCAAATTAATTCACCTTTAGGGTCAATGAACATTGAATTTCCAATACAATTTACCCCTTCACCGTCAACTCCAATTCTATTTACCGCAGCTACATAACATTGGTTTTCTATGGCACGGGCATACAGTAGTTTTTCCCAGGCTGCGGTTCTAACTTCGGGCCAATTGGCAACATACAATAGCAAATCATATTCTTGTTTTTTGTTTCTACTCCAAACAGGGAAGCGTAAATCATAACATATTTGAGGGCAAATTTTCCAACCCTTTAATTCCACAATTAGTCGCTCTTTACCTGCTGTGAAGTGATTGTGTTCATTGCCCATTCGAAATAAATGACGCTTGTCGTATTTTTCGAAAGAACCATTGGGGTGCATCCAAATAAAGCGGTTGAATATTTGATTATTTTCTTTTAAAATGGCACTTCCCGCAACTACTGCATTTTTATTTTGTGCTATTTCCGCCATCCAACTCATGGTTTTCCCATTCATGGGTTCAGCCAGAGTCTCGGAATTCATGCTGAACGATGTGCTGAATGTTTCAGGTAAAACAATAAGGTCAGTTGATTCTATGGATTGAATCTTCTTTGTAAATGCCTTTAGGTTTGTATCTACATCTTCCCAAACTAAATTTGCTTGAATGATGCTTACGGTTAGTTTTTGCATCAAATAAATTTACGATTAAATGGAATTAATGATTTCCGCAGCGTGCAATAAGGTTTCATCTTTTTTTGCAAAACAAAAGCGAAGCACCTGTTGCTCTACTTTTCTACCATAAAAAACAGAAGTAGGGATTGACGCTATTTTGTGTTCTTTCGTTAATCGCTCTGCGAAGGCAATATCATGCTCTTCAGAAATATTGGAATAGTCCAGGAGTTGAAAATAACTTCCAGCTGTTTCACCTAGTATAAAGCGTGAATTTTTAATTGCATTTTTAAATAAATCTCGCTTGTATTGGTAGAATTCTTTTAATTGGATATGGTCGTTTGAAAGGCTGAGGTATTCTGCATATGCTTGCTGTGAAGGGCTGTGAACCGAGAAAACATTGTATTGATGTGCTTTTCTAAATTCTTTCATTAATTCGGCGGGAGCAAGGCAGTAGCCAATTTTCCAACCTGTGGTGTGATATGTTTTCCCAAAGGATGAGATAATAAAGCTCCTTTCCGCTAGTTTAGGGAAGCGAGCTACACTTTGGTGATCATAACCATCGAATATAATGTGTTCGTACACTTCGTCGCTTAAAACTAAGATATCTGACCCTTGCAGCAGTTTCTCAAGCTTCTGCATGTCTTGTGCAGTCATAATTGTTCCCGTTGGGTTGTGCGGCGTATTGATGATAATCATTCTGGTGCGCTGATTGATTACCTTCTTTACTTGCTCCCAATCTATTCTGTATTCAGGTCCTTGCAATTCTATGTGAACAGCTTTTGCACCAACCAAGTCAATGGCAGGTTCGTAGCAGTCGTAGGCAGGGGTGAAAATTATAACTTCGTCCTCTTCTGAAACAGTGGCTAAAATGGCCGTAAAAATTGCCTGTGTTGCGCCTGCTGTAACGGTGATTTCACTTTCCGGATGATAAATTCCTGTATATAAATCTTCTGTTTTCTTCGCAATTGCTTCCCGTAAACTCATTAAACCAGGCATTGGGGCATATTGATTCATTCCGGAATACATTGCTTTGGTTACAAGTTCCTTTAATAGTGGGGCACAGTCAAAATCAGGAAAGCCCTGAGACAAGTTCAGGGCTTTTTCTTGAGCAGCCAAGGCTGACATTTTTGAAAATATGGTGGTTCCTACTTTAGGTAGTTTGCTTTTTATGCTTGCACTTAAATTGGGCATATTGCCTTATTTACTGATTGAAGCCGATAGGAACTCTCTATTCATTCGTGCTATGTTTTCAATTGAAATTCCTTTAGGGCATTCCACCTCGCAAGCACCTGTATTTGAACAAGGACCAAAACCTTCTTTCTCTGCTTGTTTTACCATGTTCAATACTCGATCCTTTGCTTCAATTTTTCCCTGTGGCAATAGCGCATATTGAGAAACCTTTGCTGCAACAAACAATGATGCAGAAGCATTTTTACAAGCTGCAACACAAGCTCCACAACCTATGCAGGCTGCCGAATAAAATGCTTCGTCTGCATCTTCTTTTTCAATTGGAATGGCATTGGCATCTTGTGTATTTCCTGAAGTATTCACTGAAATATACCCACCTGCATGTTGAATACGATCAAATGCACTTCGATCGACCATTAAATCCTTTATTACAGGAAAAGCTTTTGCTCTAAAAGGCTCGATGTAGATTGTTTCACCGTCTTCGAAAGAACGCATGTGCAATTGACAGGTAGTTACAAGTCTTGACGGACCATGAGGCTCTCCATTAATATATAATGAACATGAACCACAAATACCTTCTCTACAGTCATGATCGAATGACACAGGGCTATCTCCCTTATTAATTAGTTCACTATTTAAAATGTCTAACATTTCAAGAAAAGAACTGTCAGGAGAAATATCTTTTAACGGATAAGTTTCCAAGCTACCTTTAGCATTGCCATTTTTTTGGCGCCAAACTTTTAATGTTAAGTTTAATTTTTTTGCTGCTGACATATCTGTTATTTATAAGAACGAGTTTTTAACTCTACGTTTTCAAAATCTAATTTATCTTTATGAAGAATGGCATCTGATGGCTTTCCTGTGTATTCCCAAGCAGAAACATAGGCAAACTCTGCATCTCTTCTCAATGCTTCACCATCTTCAGTCTTGTATTCTTCTCGAAAGTGTCCACCACAAGATTCTTCTCTTTCTAATGCATCTCTAGCAAACAATTCTCCTAGTTCTAAGAAGTCTGCAACTCTTCCTGCTTTCTCTAATTCTTGGTTTAACTCATTTGCCTCACCGGGAACTCTTACATCCTTGTAGAACTCTTCTCTCAAGGACGCAATTTCTGCAATCGCTTCATTCAATCCTTCAGTAGTTCTTGACATTCCAACTTTGTTCCACATGATCAGTCCCAATTTTTTGTGGAAGTAATCTACTGCTTTTGTTCCGTTGTTATTTATGAGCTTGTTTATTTCGTCTGTCGCTTTCTTCTCAGCTGCTTCGAACTCTGGAGTATCTGTTGAAATCTTTCCGGTTCGAATATCGTTTGCTAAGTAGTCACCAATGGTATATGGCAACACAAAATAACCATCTGCTAAACCTTGCATGAGTGCAGATGCTCCGAGTCTGTTTGCTCCGTGATCTGAGAAGTTTGCTTCTCCAATCGCATACATACCTTCGACGTTAGTCATTAAGTTGTAATCTACCCAAAGGCCACCCATGGTGTAATGCACTGCAGGGTAAATGCGCATTGGAGTTTTGTAAGGGTTGTCATTGGTAATCTGCTTGTACATGTCAAATAGGTTACCATATTTGGTTTCAATAACCTTTTCTCCCAATGCAGTGATTTCTTCTTTCGAAGCATCTGAAATTCCTTTTACAAGCGCTTCTTCTTTTCCATAGCGTTGAATTGCCGCTGCGAAATCTAAGAATACTCCTTCGTTAGTATCATTATCAACAACTCCAAAACCTGCATCACACCTTTCTTTTGCTGCTCTTGATGCAACATCTCTTGGCACCAAGTTTCCAAAAGATGGATATCTTCTTTCCAAATAGTAATCTCGATCTTCTTCTTTAATAGCGGTAGGCTTTAATGTTCCTTTCCGGACAGCCTCAGCGTCTTCTAGTTTTGCTGGCACCCAAATTCTACCATCATTTCTTAAAGACTCTGACATCAAGGTCAACTTAGATTGCTGCGTTCCATGAACCGGAATACAAGTTGGGTGAATTTGTGTGTAACATGGGTTTGCAAAGTAGGCACCTTTTTTATGTGCTTTCCATGCAGCTGTTACGTTAGAGCCCATTGCATTTGTTGAAAGAAAGAAGACGTTACCATATCCACCAGAGCCTAAAACTACTGCGTGAGCCGAATGTCTTTCAATTTCTCCTGTCACTAAGTTTCTTGCAATAATACCTCTGGCTTTACCATCAACAATTACTACGTCTAACATTTCGTGACGATTGAACATTTCAATCTTACCTTTCGCAATTTGACGGTTCATTGCTGAGTAGGCACCCAATAGCAGTTGCTGTCCAGTTTGTCCTTTCGCATAAAATGTTCGAGAAACTAAAACTCCCCCAAATGATCGGTTGTCAAGTAATCCACCATAGTCTCTTGCAAACGGAACTCCTTGCGCAACGCATTGGTCAATAATGTTTGTTGAAACTTCAGCTAGACGATAAACGTTCGCTTCTCTTGATCTGTAATCACCACCTTTAATGGTATCATAGAAAAGTCTGTAAGTTGAGTCACCATCACCTTGATAGTTTTTTGCTGCGTTAATTCCGCCTTGAGCCGCAATTGAGTGTGCTCGTCTTGGGGAATCTTGGTAGCAAAACGCTTTAACGTTGTAGCCTAATTCTGCTAAAGTTGCAGCAGCAGAGCCACCGGCTAAGCCTGTTCCAATCACAATAACGTCAATGTTACGTTTGTTGGCAGGATTCACCAAGTTAATGTTGTTTTTATAGTTAGTCCATTTATCTTTTAATGGACCTTTTGGTATTTTCGAATCTAAACTCATTTCTTCTTGAATTTGAACGGGACTTAGGCCGCCATTATAAATAGATAAACAGGGATTATAGCGAACAATAGTGGAACTATAACCGCGAAAGCGTAACCTATTTTGATAATTGCAGGCGAATACTTTTTATTTCTTAAACCAATAGATTGGAATGCACTTTGAAATCCATGTATGAGGTGAAAACCCATAGCTATCATGGCTAGCACATAAAATACTACTAGAATTGGATTAGCGAATCCTTCCATAACAATGGTGTAAAGGTCTTTCATAGCAACTCCGATGTTCTCTCCTGCTAGCATTACATTTCCGGTACTAGTAACTGTTGCTCCTTCTGCAATGGTTCCGTCTTGAAGCAACGGCGATAAACCATCTTCTGACATCATAAATTCAGTTTTACCGAATTTGTACTCATACCAGAAGTTCTGCATGTGCACAACGATGTAAACTAAGATGATGGTCCCAAGAATACCCATGTTTCTTGATGACCAAGGAGAGTTTTTGCCTGGCTTACTGTATGCATAACCATCGGGTCTTGCTTTTCTATTCGCCATGCTAATTACAATTCCGTCAATAGCATGAAATAATATGCTAATGTAGGTCACGTAAGATAATAGCTTGACAGCAGGATTAGTTGTCATAAATACGGCGTATTCATTAAACTGTAATTGACCTTCGTAGCCTGTCAAGAATAATTGTAAGTTACCTGCCAGGTGACCGGTTAAAAAAAGCATGAGAAATAAGCCCGTGAAAGCCATCCAATACTTTTTAACGATGTGTGATTTTAATAAACCTTTCGATTCGCTCATCCGAATACATTTTTGGGGTTGATAAATATTAATGCAAAGGTAACCCTAGAAGTGCTCATAACAAAGGGTCAAATGGAGTCTAAGTTATTTAGACACATTCTTAATAAGAACGCATTTGGATTGGTTAAAATAAAACAAAATTGAGGTAGTTAAGTTTAGCGTGGGTATAAAAAAGCCTACTCTAAAATTAAGAATAGGCTTTTAATAATGATTAAATTTTTTTTAAAGGGTGTCTTTAAATTATTTTACAACAACCTTCTTTAAAATTTTCTCAGCACCATCCTCAAGGCTTACAACATATACTCCTTTTTCGAAATGTGTTAAATCCATTTGCTTGGTAATCGTTCCATTTACGGTAATATTTTCAGTGTAAACTTGCTGCCCTAATAAATTTCTAACGTTCAAATTGTAAGTTGTTTTAACCCTGTTACTAATTTCCAAATTGAACAATCCGCTGTTGGGGTTCGGACTTACTGAAAAATCTAAGGATTTGTTAGAATTTTCTTCAATTCCAATAGTACCATATCCTCCATATGGCAGATTGCCCATATTTAGTCGAATGACGGGGTTCGCATCTACCCATCCCCAGCCTGGTGCGTGGGCTAGATCAACAAAACAAGTAACAAGTTTTTGAAATTGTCCAGATGATGCGTCAGATTGAATTTCAAAGCTATTTCCTCCATTGGTATTGAGTACCTCCCAGCCAACAACATATTGTCCTGAATCTAATCCGTTAAATACAGCTGTTCCATTATCCAACGGCAGAGTTAATAATGAATTTGTATCAGCAGAGAGGATGGTGTAAGGTATAAAGGCTGAAGCAACTTCGCCTCCCGCAAAAGCAGAATTAATTGTGCCTGCAGTAAAAAGTGAATCTTCGCTGTAGCTCCATATTTTGGGAACAATGGTTACACCAATGTTTGATGCCGCATCAGAAACTGCAAAGGTAATCGAGGTAGGAACCTTCCATGTTCCTCCATTTCCTGTTCTAGATTCAATTATATACATAGTTCCAAATTTGTCACGTGCAGCCGTTCCGCCGGTTTGTCCAGCACGGGCATAAGACCCGGGACCTATTCCTCCACCATATCCATTATCATCTCGAGCAAAAATGGTATCCGAAGTAGTGAATGTTTGAGAATAATCTTCGTTACCTAAGTTTTCATCTACACTATCAGATGTGGCAATCATATCTACTCTAAATTCACCTAGGACCGGAGGTACGAATCTTGGATTATTGGTAACTGCATAATCTGCAGTATCTCTAATAATTCCAGATTGTAATGCAATCGGAGTAGAAGATGTAGCACAGACAAGACCAAGACCAGGACCGAGAATGTTGCCAATTCCTGTAGCTGTATTAAAAATATCGCCTTCTAATCTAACTCCGGTCAAATCATTTGATCCATTATTGTAAACAAATCCTGATAAAGCAAGTGGGCTGAACAAATCACAAGGGATTTGATTATAAAAAGGATTGTAGGTATAGCTGGAATTAAATTCTAAATAGGGGTCTCTTAATTCTAAGTCGTTCCTAGGACCCTCTATAATTGCTAAATCATCAATCATCCAATAATAGGCAACATTCCCCTCAGCTAAGAATCGAATTTTTACTGCAGAAGAACCAAGAGTAGCTGTGCTAATATTGATCGCATTCACCACCGTGCCAGAGGCAGCACTCAACGCTAACCCATTTGTTGCATCATATTCTTGAAACGTTACAAAATTATCTGTGCTAACTTGTAACACATGCTTAACTGATCCTAAGCAACATCTTCTTAGCGTTTGTTGGTAGGTTACAATAATATTTGTAGGAGGAGTAATTGTACCTCCTTTTGTTAAGTCTATTGAATCAGATTCAAAATAAGTATCCATTGAAACACCTCCGGTTCCTGGAGTAGGAGTGTTATAAAAGTCTGAGGGTAATGACATGAAGCCATTGGCAGCTGTGCTTGAAACAATGACGTTGCCAGGAGAAGAGAATTGTCCGTTTTGATAAACCGTATCCCATTTCCAAACAAAGTTGTTTGAACTATTATTATTGACAATAGACCACCCTTGTGGTAACCCTCCCGTAAAATCTTGATAATACAAAGTATCTCCGACTGCTTTAGAAAATTGTATAGATTGCTTTGAAAAATCTGGATCTACACTTTTTGCTTTACTTGAAAAGGCTGCTTGCTCTTGTGGGATGTTGAAATCAAGCTTGTTCTGTGCATTTATTACAAATGAAAAGAGGAAGGCGCTAAAAATCAGTAGTTGCTTCTTTTTCATAGTTAGTCTGTCTTATTTTGTTCTTAAAGATATTGCATTTTTAGTTCAAAAGGGAATAAACAAAAAAAGCCACGCAATTTGCGTGGCTTTCCTTAATCTATTTTAAGAAAAATTATTTTACAACAACCTTCTTTAAAATTTTCTCAGCACCATTCTCAAGGCTTACAAAGTAAACACCTTTTTCGAATTGTGTTAAATCCATTTGCTGTCTGTACGTTCCATTTACATTGATGATGTCAGTGTAAACTTCTTGTCCTAACATGTTTCTAACATTTACATTGTAAGTAACAACTTCTGTTGAACTCACAGTCATTGTAAATAAACCATTGTTAGGGTTAGGAGCAATGTTAAACTCAGTAGATGAATTTGTAACATTTCTTACGCTTGTTGGAATAGGAAGATTTGCCATATTCAATCTAATTACTGGGTTAGCACGCACCCATCCCCATCCTGGGGAGTGAGCTAAATCGATGAATGCAGTAACATCATCTTGGAACGCACCTGAAGAAGCATCAGCTTGTACTTCAAAGCTATTTCCACCGTTAGTGTTTGTTACTTCCCAACCAACAACATATTGTCCTGAATCTAATCCATTAAATACAGCTGTACCGTTATCCAAAGGAAGAGTCAATAGTGAATTTGTGTCTGTAGATAAAACAGTGTAAGGAATAAACGACTCTGCTACTACACCACCAGAAAATGCTGCAGCAAGTGTTCCTGACGCAGGAGCAAAAAGAGAATCTTCTTCATATCTCCAAATTTTTGGGGTTATTTCTACTCCAATATTCAAAGGGTCGTCAGAAACTGCATATGTAATTGATGTAGGAACTTTGGTTGTTCCACCGTTACCTGTTCTAGATTCTACAACGTACATTGTTCCAAATTTATCTCCTACAACGGTGCCTCCTGTTTGTCCAGCTCTAACATATCCTCCAGGTCCGGTTCCACCACCATATCCGTTATCATCTCTAGCAAAAATAGTATCTGAGGTAGTGAATGTTTGAGTATGAGTCTCGTTTCCTAAATTTTCATCAACACTGTCAGAAGTAGCAATCATATCAACTCTAAAATCACCCAAAACAGGAGGGATAAATCTTGGTGAGTTTGTTACAACATAATCAGCAGTATCCCTAGTGCTGCCGGACAGCAAAGGAGCCGGAGTAGAGGATGTAGAGTATACGAGACCAATACCTGGTCCACCTGGAGTTGCTGTATTAAAAAAGTCTCCTTCGATTTTTACACCAGTTGCATCATTAGAACCGTTATTGTAAACAAACCCAGATAATGGAAGCGGTGGGAATAAATCGAAAGGAATCTGACTGTAGAAAGGATTATATACATAGTCATAGTTAAACTCAAGGTACGGAGTCCTTAATTCAATATCGTTTTGAACACCTTCAATTACAGCGAAATCATCAATCATCCAATAGTAGTGAGAGTTTCCTGAAGATAAAAATCTAATTTTAACTGAAGTAGAATTGGCAGCAGCCGTGCTGATATTAATTACGTTAGTAACTGTACCAGAAGCAGCGTTTACAGCTATTGCATCTGTAGCATCATATTCTTGAAACGTTACGAAGTTATCTGTACTTGCTTGAAGAACTAATCTGTTTGCACCAGAACAACAGTATCTTAAAGCTTGTTGGTAGGAAACCAAAACACTACCGAAACCGTTTGGATTCAATCCATTATTGGTAAGGCTAATTGTATCTGATTCGAAATAAGTATCCATCGCAACAGCTCCTGTTGTAGGAATAGGTGTGTTGAAAAAATCACCAGTCAATACCATGAATCCATTTGCGGCAGTCGTTGAGGTAATAATATTTGTTGCTGCAGAAAACTGTCCATTTTGATAGACTGTATTCCAAACCCACTGGAAGTTATTTGGATTATTATTTACAACTGACCAGTTTGTTGGTAAACCATTCGCAAAATCTTGATAATACAAAGTATCTCCAAAAACTTTCGCATTTTGTTTTGCTTTTTTTAAGAAATCTGGGTCAGCTGATTTCGCTTCACTTGTTAATGCTGCAGGAACTTCGAAGCCTGCCATTGTCGCATCGCTCTTCTTATCTTGAGCAAAACCGAAACAAGACGCTAACACCAAACCTGACAGTAAAATGTAATTTTTTTTCATGTTAAAAATTTTAGTTAAACAATTCTTTCAATTCATAAAGATAACCATTTTTTTAATATTGGCTTTATCTTTTCAGTGAATTATGTCGTGAATTATACAATTATATCTTAAAAGATGATTTAAGCATATTCCTCAATAGAAGGACAGCTGCATATTAAGTTTCGATCGCCATAAGCATCATCTACTCTTCTTACACTTGCCCAAAACTTATTACCTCTCTGACCTTCCATAGGATAGGCTGCTTGAGATCTGCTGTAAGGTAATTTCCACTCGTCAGCTGTACACATGTATTCTGGGTGTGGAGCATTTTTCAAAACATTGTTTTCCTTCGTCGCCACTTCCTCCTCAATTGACTTAATCTCTGAACGGATAGACTTCATGGCCCCTATAAATCGATTTAGTTCTACCAGACCTTCACTTTCTGTAGGCTCTACCATAAGTGTTCCTCCAACAGGGAAAGAAACTGTTGGCGCGTGAAATCCGTAATCAATTAGCCGTTTTGCGATGTCTACTACTTCGATTCCTGCAGTCTGTTTAAACTGTCTGCAATCTAAAATCATTTCGTGTGCAACGGTTCTGTTTGCTCCTTGATATAAGATTGGATAATCTTCTTCTAATTGCTGTTTGATATAATTAGCGCTTAGTATTGCTGCTTCTGTTGATTTACGTAAGCCCTCTTCTCCAAGCATTTTAATGTACGCGTAAGAAATTAGTAAGACCAACGCGCTTCCGTAAGGTGTAGCTGAAATAGCTGAAATAGCTTCCTTATCTCCAATTTTTACAATTGGATTTGAAGGCAAAAATGGTGCAAGGTGTTCAACAACACCAATTGGTCCCATGCCCGGGCCACCGCCACCATGAGGAATCGCAAACGTTTTGTGCAAGTTTAAGTGACAAACATCGGCACCAATATTTCCCGGGCTTGTTAAACCAACCTGAGCATTCATGTTGGCACCATCCATATATACTTGTCCTCCGTGTTCGTGAATTAAATCGGTTATTTCAATTACAGATTCTTCAAAAACCCCGTGAGTAGAAGGGTAGGTGATCATTAGCGCAGATAAATTGTATTTGTGCAATT
>Ga0228634_1000447_pt1 | contig 31037 bp, 26 predicted proteins | sample 42DmetaG_FD_190063 | JGI IMG/M metagenome (GOLD analysis project Ga0228634, IMG submission 190063) | Seawater microbial communities from Monterey Bay, California, United States - 42D | ecosystem: Environmental > Aquatic > Marine > Coastal | place: USA: California | collected 2016-09-27 | reverse complement strand
TCGTAATAGGAGCATCAACTAACCCCGATCGTTATGCTTACAAAGCAATTCAAAGTTTGCTCTCTAAAGGTCATGAAGTTTTAGCAGAAGGACTTCGCTCTGGAAATGTTGATGGTGTAGAAATAAGCACCACAAAAATTAAATATGCGGATATTGATACGGTTACACTATACGTTGGACCTCAAAATCAATCTGCTTGGTGCGAATATATTTTAGCACTAAAGCCCAACAGGGTTATATTCAATCCTGGGACAGAAAGTTCAGAGTTTGAAAGCTTATTAGAACAAAATGGGGTAGAAGTAGTTGAAGCTTGTACCTTAGTAATGTTATCTATTGGAAATTATTAAAAGTATAACTAAAAGTTTCAAATGAATTAACCAAAGTATCTCCTAATTGATTTTCCTTTTGATGCATAACCTTTACAGGTATTTTGTCTAGATTGTATTGAATGTTAGATACAGTTCTGGAGACATAAAACTGATCACTAAAAATTGAATCAATATATTGATTAACAAAACCATTATCGGAATAAATAAAATCTCTTTTTGATAAAAAAGGATATTTTTTTCTGGTAATAGTTAAAATTTGTTTCGGATTGTCTTTTGAATACTCGTATGTATGACTTTCTATTTCCTTTAATAGGTTTTTGACTTTATATTTCTTTAAGGGATAAAAAGTATTACCTAAAATAATTTCATCATGTGGGTTTGGCTTAACTAATGAGTCAACTTTTAAAGCTCCATGTAAAAGGGGATTATCTATAATGTAAATGTGTTTATTTTCATTTTGAATTTTATAAGCGTAAAACGTGTTTGAAGATTCGATTGTTTATTTTAATTGGATACATCATTTTCAGTACGTTCCGAAAAGCCGAACAGAATCAAGTTTGGGCGGGAATGGCAAAAGAAACAGCACACCAGTTGGGAACACCTTTATCCTCTTTAATGGCATGGATTCAGTTACTTGAAGCGCAAGAAGTAGATAAAATGATTACAGATGAGATGATGAAAGATGTTGTTCGTTTAGATAAAGTAACGGATCGTTTTTCAAAAATTGGCTCCATTCCAAAATTAGAGGATACCAATATTAACGAGACAGTGAACTCTGTTGTAACGTACTTAAAGCCAAGAATATCAGATAAAGTAACAATTACTTTTCATCCTTCTGATATAATTGAAGCCAAGCATAATGCGCCACTTTTAGAATGGGTGGTTGAAAATATCAGTAAAAATGCGGTAGATGCTATGAGTGGTAAAGGAAAATTGGATTTGTATGTTTCTTGTTCTCCAGAATGGGTACACATTGACATTAAAGACAACGGTAAAGGAATTCATCCTAAAAAGATTAAAACCATATTTGAGCCAGGATATTCAACCAAAAAAAGAGGTTGGGGCTTAGGTTTAACCCTAGTAAGACGTATCGTAAAGGAATACCATAAAGGAAAAGTGTTTGTGCTTACATCAGAAGTAGATAAAGGAACAACATTTAGAATTAGTTTGCCACTTTGATTGTCTCAAAATTTCACCGGTCATTACTTTCTAACTTTTCACCGGTTCTGGATAGTCTTTTTCAGTCATTGCTCTCTATCACTTTACTGGTCATAGTTTTCGAATACTTCACCGGTCATTGAGGCTCTCGAAATGCCGGTTAATTATCACTTAGGTTATAAGTCATCTTTTTCCATAAATTTTTGATTTTAGAATTCAGTAACCTCTAGGTTAATTTTTTTACTAGAATTATAAAAGTGTAAAATATTAAACTCTTAATTTGTAAAGTAAAATATTGAAAATATGTAAAATAAAACACTATAAATTTGTAAAGTTTTAAAAAAATTATTTAATTTTAATTTTAATTTAAATAAAGGACTTAAGATGTAGCACTCGACGTATTCAATTCGTGGTTACTTTGCAGTCTATATGTACCTTGAAAAATAAATAATCGGCGATATGAACAGAAAATACTTAAAACGTATAACAGATTTAGAGTTAAAGAATAAAATAGAATCATCAGGTGCGCTGCTAATAAGAGGTATGAAAGCATGTGGTAAAACTGAATCTGCGAAACAATTCGCAAAAAGTATTATTTCTTTTGATCAAGATGAGCAAGTTTCGATGTTGATGCAAACGGCACCGCAACGATTATTACTAGGAGAAACACCAAGATTAATTGATGAATGGCAAGAATACCCTAGAATTTGGAGTTATGTTAGGCATGAGGTTGATAATAGAAATAACATTGCGCAATTTATTTTAACAGGTTCTTCAAGACCAGAAGAAACAATTAAAATGCATTCGGGTGCAGGTAGATTTACTGTACTAGATATGCGCACCTTAAGTTGGCAAGAATTAGGTTATTCATCTGGTAAAATAAGATTGAAAGACTTATTTGAATCAAAAATAGTAACAGTGAATGATGAACCGTTAAGCCTTGAAACAATAGTTCAACGGATCGTGATAGGAGGATTTCCTTCATTAATAAATAAAACGATAGATCAAGCTCGTGAATTAAATCAAGCCTATATTGATTTAGTTACGGAAGTGGATATGAGTAGTGTTTCAAATGTAAAGCGAAATCCATCTAAAGTACGAAGTCTTTTACGTTCCTATGCACGGAATTCGGCAACACTTGTTGATATCACTACATTAGCTAGTGATATTAAAGAAAAAGAAAATATTGAATTGTCACGTCCAACAATTTATGATTATCTAGATGCGCTTGAACGCCTAATGATTATAGAAAATCAACCAGCATGGAATACACATATTCGCTCTTCTTCGTCATTAAGAAAAGCTCCTAAACGCCATCTTTCTGATGTTTCTTTAGCAGTTGCGGTTCTCGGTATAGATGAAGAGTTACTCTTAACGGATGTTAAATTTACTGGATTTCTTTTTGAGTCAATGGTTGTTCATGATTTAAGAGTTTATGCACAAGCAAATAAAGCACAAGTATTTCATTACAATGATTCTAGTGGATTAGAGGTAGATGCTATTGTACAAAAGCAAAATGGCGATTGGTGCGCTTTTGAAATAAAACTAGGTATAGGACAGATTGAACAAGCAGCTAAGAGTTTGTTGAAATTTGCATCAATTATTGATGAACAAAAGTCTAAAAAACCAAAATCATTAAATATTATTACTGGAACAGGTATAAGTTATATTCGTCCGGATGGTATAAATGTTATTTCAATTGGGTCATTAGGATATTGAGTCAAATTTTAATTGAGAATGATTTAAAAAAAAATGAGTCTTAATCGGTCATTGTCCTTAGTTGGTAATTTTTTCAAAATTTTACCGATCATTACTTTCTAACTCTCCACCGGCCATTGAGGCTCTCGAAATGATGATTGACTCTAGTAATCCCCACCAATAATCTCATATTTCCAAATCTCGAAATCAGCACAATGTTTTTCATCTTTAGAATGTGTAGCTATTTTCGATCTTCTCCATGCTCTTAAGTCGATTTCAGGAAAGAAAGTGTCTGCATCAAATGATTCTTGTACATGAGTAATGTACATTTCGTCAACGATGTCCATTTTTAAAGCTTGTTTATAAATCTCTCCACCACCAATGATGAACATAGTACGGTCTTCTTCATCGTTGAAGCGATCCATTACATCTTCAAAAGAATGGAAGACCAAGCAGTTATCTGCTTTGAACTCTTGATTTCGGGTAAGGATAACATTTTCACGATGAGGTAAAGGTCTAAATTTCTCAGGAATAGATTCGAAGTTTTTTCGTCCCATAACAACAATATTATCTGTTGTTTTTTCTTTGAAAAATTTCATGTCATTTGGAAGATGCCAAAGCAAGTCGTTGTCTTTTCCAATTCCATTTTTAGCGTCAATAGCTACTATTATTGCAATTTTCATTTAGAGTAGGGTAAAGTTAAACAGCAACAGCAGCTTTAATATGAGGATGCGGATCGTAATTTGTCAATTCGAAATCTTCTAATTGGAAAGAGAAAATATCTTTTACATCAGGATTTATCTTCATAGTTGGCAAAGGACGACAATCTCTCGTTAATTGTAACTTTGCTTGGTCTAAATGATTGCTGTATAAATGGGCATCACCTAGGGTATGAATAAATTCACCTGCTTCTAATCCTACTACTTGTGCTAACATCATTGTTAAAAGGGCATAAGAAGCAATGTTAAAAGGAACTCCTAAAAATACATCTGCACTTCTTTGATAAAGTTGGCAACTTAATTTTCCATCCGCAACGTAAAACTGAAACATGGTGTGACAAGGAGGTAAAGCCATGTTGTCTACATCTGCAACATTCCAAGCTGAAACAATAAGTCTTCTCGAATCTGGATTGTTTTTTAATTGGTCAACTAATTTTGTTATCTGATCAATTGTACCCCCATCGTTTGAAGGCCAGCTTCTCCATTGGTGACCATAAACAGGACCTAAATCACCTTTCTCATCCGCCCATTCATCCCAAATAGAAACTTTGTTATCTTTCAGGTACTTAATGTTTGTATCTCCTTGAAGGAACCATAATAACTCAACAATGATGGATCTTAAATGTAGTTTTTTTGTTGTTAAACAAGGAAAACCTTTGGATAAATCATACCTACTTTGATAACCAAAAACAGATAGCGTTCCTGTACCTGTTCTGTCTTCTTTTTTAGTTCCGTTATCTAATATATGTTGAAGTAAATCGTGATATTGTTCCATGACATTTATAATGTATACTGAATTTTAACTCGAAATTAATCAATTTTAAAATGATTGTCATGTATTTTCTTTCCTTTTTTATTAACAGAATAATCAATTGAAAAAGATATGTTTTTATTATTATTGAGGAATCGTCATTTCTAATGAATTTTAATCTAACTTTTGAGTGTTCACAATTTTTTGATAGATTTTTATTAAGAAGTAATTCTATGACTAAATTTGATTTTTTATAATTTTTTGAACGAATTGAAGCCATATAATACAGTACTTTTCATCCTTTTAGTAGGCTTGATTTTAGCCCCTGTAGTTCTACTCAATCCTGATGGAAAGATTAATCTAGGCTTTACTAAGCTTTCGTTTATAGCACAAAAAGATATTTTAAACCCTAAAGTTCAAGAAAAAAAAGACATTTCAAAAATTGTCGCTTCGGTTGATACTTCAGGTTTAGAAAAAGAAAATTTAGCTCCTTTAATGGAGGATGAGACGAAAGAGATACGAAGTGCAAAGACTATTACTTCAAAAAAACAAGTTGTAAACTCAAAAAAGAGTATTCCTATCACTAAAAGTACGAATGAAGATAAATCTTCTACACTGTACTTGAATAAATATGCAAAAGAGAAATTGAGTGATTTTTTCTTCAAGTTAACGAAGGTTACTGAAGATAGAAAAAAGTTGCATATTTTACATTATGGTGATTCTCAAATTGAAGGAGATCGAATGACGGCATACATTCGACAACGGATACAAAATCAGTTTGGAGGGAACGGACCTGGTTTAATTCCTGCTTTGAATGTTTACGTTACAAGAACATTTATACAAAAATATTCTGAAAATTTTGAGCGTTATACTTGTTTTGGTGGAGAAAAACTTCCAGAGTCTAATTACGGAGTCATGGGGGCCGCAGCAAAATTTCAAACAGATTCGCTGATTAAAAAAGGTTGGATTGAAATAGAACCATCGAATAAAGCTCAAAGTAGAGCGAGGTATTATAATCAAGCAAAATTGTTTTACACGGATTGTAAGGTGAATTGTTTAGTTAAGGTTTACCATAACGAGGAGGTTGTTTTGGAAGATAGTTTAATAGCAGATGGAGAGTATCACATGCTGCCGCTTCAATTTACGAGTAAAATAGGAAAGTTGAAGTATGTTTTCGAAAGTGAAGAAAGTCCTGTTTTTTGTGGCTTTTCTTTAGAAGGAGATTATGGAGTTCAAGTGGACAATATCGGGATGAGAGGGTGTAGCGGAACAATTTTTAACAGGTTAGAAAAATCCACCTTTAAAGGTATGTTAGATGATTTGGAAAGTGAATTGATTCTTCTTCAATTTGGAGGGAACTCAGTCCCATATTTTAAAGACAGTATTGGTGTTAGAAGGTACGCTCGGGTATTTCAGTCTCAAATTAAAACAATTAAGAAGTTATATCCAACTGCAGCTATTATTGTGATTGGTCCAAGTGATATGTCTTTATTATCGAACGGAATATATGAAACGTATAAGTTTTTACCCTATTGCGTAGATCAAATGAGGTTAGCAGCAGGAAAAGAGGGCGCTGGTTATTGGGACTTGTTTAAAGCAATGGGAGGGGAGAATTCTATGCCGTCTTGGGTAGAAAGTGGTTTGGCAGGAAGGGATTACATTCATTTTTCTAATAAAGGTGCCAGTATTGCTTCTCAAATGTTTTACGATGCATTTGAGTTAGAGTATTCAAAATGGAAATTGAATCCGTAATTAAAGAAGTTAAGTGAGGTTTACTAAAAGAAAAATTATAATGATAAAGTTAGTCGCAATAATGTTAGCAGCTGTTACGGTTACCAATTGTATCAGTATTGCTCAAAGTAGAATTAAGAGGGAGGATTCATTAAATACCTACATGTTTCCCGATGTTTTAGAATTAGACTCCACTTTAAAGTTAGAGTATCCATTTATTCATTTTGAAAAAAACAATTTTAAATTCCATACTTCGAATAGTCCAAATTGGGATTTATTATACCGTAACATGGAAAAGTTGATTGCTGTAAAGGACAGGAAATTAAATTTCTATCATATAGGTGGTTCTCATCTTCAGGCCGATATCTATACCCATGATGTTAGAACAAAATTGCAGACAAGATGGGAAGGTGTTCCAGGAGAAAGAGGTTTTTTATTTCCTTTTGACTTAGCGAGAACAAATAATCCTTGGAACTATGAGTTTTCATCTTCTAATAAATGGAAATATTACATGAGTGTTCGACACGATGTCTGTGAATTAGGTTATGGATTATTAGGAGCGATTGTTTCGTGTAAAGATTCGCTAATGGACCTCCACTATCGTTACGATAAAACAGATGTTAAACCGCTGTTTAATAAAATAAGGGTGTATCATAATAAAGGGGATTTTCCAGTTTTGTTTGACTTTAAGGAGAACCAGCAATTTGTAGAAGAGGAAAGATTGAATCAAGAATTAGGGTACACAGACTTCTTTTTCACTAAGAATATCGATTCATTTGATTTATTAATGCGAAAAAAGAAAGATAATGATTACGAGGTGTCTTTATCAGGTGTTCAGTTGATGAATAGAGAGCCAGGAATTTCTTATACTGCAATTGGAGTAAATGGTGCGGCTTTATTTACCTATTTAGAGTGTGGAAATTTTGAAGAACAGTTAAAGCAGTCTGAACCTGACTTTTTTGCCTTTTCTGTAGGGACAAACGATGCAAACATGCCTTACGATAAATTTGATCCAGAGTATTATAGAGAGAACTTAGAGAAAATGATTCAGATTGTTTTGAGAGCAAATCCTAAATGTGCTATTCTTTTGACGGTTCCAAACGATTCTTATTATAGAAGAAGAAGCCTAAATAAGAATACAGCAAGGGTAAGAGAGGTGATTGAAGATTTAGCAGTAAAGTATGAATGTCCAGTTTGGGACCTTTATGGTGTAATGGGAGAGTTAGGCTCTTCTGCGATTTGGAGAGATGAAGGATTAATGAAAAAAGATTTGGTACATTTTACAAAAAAGGGGTACCACCTAAAAGGAGATCTTTATTTTGATGCATTTTTAAAATGGATGACTCAAATGGAGTCAGTTAAAGAAAAGAGAAGGAAATAAAAGATGGTAGAAAATTTGTTTTCATTAGGAAGTGGTCAGGGCTTTGGGTTGAGTTTTACAAAACTTGATTTCTGGCTATTCTTCTTATTGGTGATGGTTATATTTTCATTATTAGAAAAAAAGAAAACGGTTCGTCTGCTCTTCTTAACTGCGGTTAGTATCTTCTTTTATTATAAAACGTCTGGTGCTTCTGTATTAGTTTTAATTTCATCGATTGCTTTTAATTATTACATCACTAAGTTAGGAATTGCTGCTCATAACTTAAAGTTAAGAAAAGCGTTGTTGGTTTTTAGTGTTACGCTAAACTTATTGGTTTTAGCATATTTCAAATACGCCTTTTTCTTTACAGAGTCCTTTAATGCGATGTTTCATACCGATTATCAAGCATTAAATTATTTGGCTCATTGGACAAGTGGTATTACAGGGAATGGTTCTTTGGTGGATAAAATTATTGTTCCTGCAGGGGTTTCCTTTTTTACTTTTCAAAGCATCAGTTACCTCGTAGACACGTTTAAAAAAGAAGTTGAACCAGCTAAGAATTTTTATGAATTTGCTTTTTTCATTACTTTCTTTCCACATATTTTATTAGGTCCGATAGCTCGAGCAAAAGATTTTTTACCTCAAATTAATGCTCCTTATAAATTATCTCAAGACGATTTTGGTTGGGCAATTGCACAAATCGTAAAAGGGTTAATTAAGAAAATAGTTATTGCAGATTACATTGCTGCACACTTTGTAGATAAAGTAATTGATAGTCCAGAAGCATACCCAGGATTTGTAGGAGTTTTAGCGATGTGGGCGTATTCATTGCAAATCTATGCTGATTTTTCAGGTTACACAGACATTGCGACTGGTTTAGCACGTTTGATGGGGTTTAAATTGTTTCAAAATTTTAATTCTCCTTACAAAGCGATTAATGTTGCTGATTTTTGGAGAAGGTGGCATCGTTCGTTAGGAACTTGGCTTAAAAATTACTTGTACATTCCTCTCGGAGGGAACAAAACAGGAAGTTGGGGGACTTATATTAGTACCTTGATTATCTTTTTATTTCTAATCTTTATTACGCAATGGTATGGCTTAATCTATATCTATATTGGGATTATATCCTTTTTTGGTTTAGCAATTTTGATTTTTCCAAATTTTAAAAGATACGTTCATCGAGATTTAAATTTACTAATAACATTGGTGGTTGGTGGTTTGTGGCATGGTCCAACTACTAGTTTTGTGATTTGGGGGGCAATGAACGGAATAGCATTAATCGTTTACAACCATTGGAAGAAAATTAGTCCGTATGAGAAGAGTACCAAATGGATTGCTCGTTTTTGGAAAGTATTTATCACTTTTAATTTTATCACTTTTACAAGGATTTGGTTTGTTATACAAAAAGAAGATGGTCCTACTAAATTTTTAGATCACGTATGGAATAATTTTGAGTTAGATTCGGCTACTTTTATGAAAGTGATTGAAACGTTTAGCGTTGTTTTCATCATAACTACAATAGGCTTTGTTTTGCATTGGTTACCAAATAGCTGGAAAAATTCAGTTGTCTTCAAATTTGCTAAGATGAATATACTTGTTCAAGCTTTTGCCGTAGCGTTTATTGTGTTGATGATTTATCAAGCAGTTTCTGGTGAGTCAAGAGGTTTTGTGTATTTTTCTTTTTAAAATCATTCTATGAAATTAAAACAGCTACTTACTTTACCAATTGTCTTTTTAGTTAAAGTTTACCAATATATCATCAGTCCAATTTTTCCAGCGAGTTGTAGGTACACCCCAACTTGCTCTACTTATATGTTAGACGCTTTAAAAGAATGGGGCGTTCTGAAAGGAACGTATTTGGGTTTGAAAAGAATATTGTCTTGTGGTCCTTGGGGAGGGCATGGGCATGACCCGGTGCCGAGAAAGGATGATAATTGTTAATGATGAATGAATGTGCTTCCCTAAATAGATTTGACCGTTATAGTTGAGGATAGTTTACCTCCGTTAGCTGACGGATCAAACACGAAATAAAAGCTCCCTCCTTGAGGAGGATTGGGGGAGCTGACTTTTTAGATTCAAGACTAGGAGATATTAGACCGTTACACTTAAAGACTTATTTCATTCTTCATCAGAACTCTGAACACCTGATTGCCAAAGAAAAACTCAAAACAATCCCATTCCATAATCTTCAAACCTAAAATTAAAAATCTTTACAATCTCAATTCTATTTTTTATCTTTACATCCTTACGTTTAGTAAATTATATCGATGAAAAAAATTCAAATGGTTGATTTGGTAGCTCAATACCAAACGATGAAAACTGAAATAGATGCAGCAATTGCAAATGTGATTGAAAATGCTCAGTTTATTAATGGTCCAGAGGTTAAAGGATTTAAAAGTGAATTAGAGCAATATTTAGGTGTCAAAAACGTGGTTCCTTGTGCGAATGGTACAGATGCTTTGCAAATTGCATTGATGGGATTAGGCTTAAAACCTGGAGATGAGGTGATAACGCCTTCTTTTACTTATATAGCAACCACTGAAGTGATTGCACTATTAGGTTTGAAACCTGTTTTTGTTGATGTAAATCCAGAGACTTTTTGTATCGATGCTTCTAAAATAGAAGAGGCAATTACTGAAAAGACAAAAGCTATCGTTCCAGTTCATTTATATGGTCAAGCTGCGCCGATGAATGAAATTATGGAAATTGCTAAAAAACATAATTTATTTGTAATCGAAGATAATGCTCAGGCAATCGGTTGCGATTATACCTTATCTTCTGGTGAAGTTGTTAAAACTGGAACAATAGGGACGATTGGTTGTACTTCATTTTTCCCGTCTAAAAACTTAGGCTGTTTTGGAGATGGAGGTGCTATTTTTACAAACGATGATGAATTAGCAGCCAAGTTGAAAATGATTTCTAATCATGGACAAAGCAAACAATACCACCACGATGTTGTTGGTTGCAATTCACGTTTAGATAATTTACAAGCTGCTATTTTAAGAATAAAACTAAGAAACCTAGATAGATTTAATACATCTAGAAGAGAAGTTGCTGATCATTACGATGCTTTTTTTAGTCAGTTTCCTGAAATAAAAACGCCGAAACGTGCTGAAAACTCAACACATGTTTTTCATCAATATACTTTACAAGTAGAAGGAATTGACAGAAATGAAATGAGGGCTTTCTTAGCTGAAAAAGAAATTCCAGCAATGATTTACTATCCAATCCCAGCACACAAACAAAAAATGTTTGAAGCTTTTGGAAGTGCGGATACAATTTTACCAATAACAGATTGGTTAACAGAAAGAGTGATATCTTTACCTATTCATACAGAAATGACTAAAGAGCAATTAGATACCATTTGTAATGGAGTTGCTGAATTCGTAAAAGTCAATTCAACTTTAGTTTCAAAATAAAAAGATGGAAAAACAAAAAAGAATTTTAATCACTGGAGCTGCCGGATTCTTAGGTTCGCATTTATGTGATCGTTTTATAAAAGAAGGTTACCACGTTATTGCAATGGATAACTTGATAACGGGAAGATTGAAAAATATTGAGCATTTATTTCCTTTGGAAAATTTCGAGTTTTATAACCACGATGTTTCAAAGTTTATTCATGTTGCTGGTGATTTAGATTATATTCTACATTTTGCTTCTCCTGCAAGTCCGATTGACTATTTGAAAATTCCTATTCAAACCTTAAAAGTTGGTTCATTAGGAATTCATAATTGTTTAGGCTTGGCAAAAGCAAAAGGAGCAAGGGTTTTAATAGCTTCTACTTCTGAAGTTTACGGAGATCCTTCTGTGCATCCACAACCAGAAGAGTATTGGGGAAATGTAAATCCAGTTGGACCAAGAGGAGTTTACGACGAAGCGAAACGTTTCCAAGAAGCGATTACAATGGCTTATCATACTTTTCACGGAGTAGAAACTAGAATTGTTCGAATATTTAATACTTATGGACCGAAAATGCGTTTGAATGATGGACGTGTTTTACCAGCGTTTATTGGTCAAGCATTGAGAGGAGAGGACATTACAATTTTTGGTGACGGTTCGCAAACGAGGGCATTTTGTTACGTTGATGATTTAGTGGAAGGTATTTACCGATTGTTACACAGTGAATATTCTTCGCCAGTAAATATTGGTAATCCTGACGAAATTTCAATTAAAGATTTTGCAGAAGAAATCATAAAATTAACTGGGACTGATCAAAAAGTGGTATTCCACGATTTACCAGTGGATGATCCGAAACAACGTCAGCCAGATATTACGAAAGCAAAAGAAATATTGGATTGGGAGCCAAAAGTTGGAAGAGCTGAAGGTTTAAGAGTTACTTATGAGTATTTTAAAAGTTTATCTCAAGAAGAACTGAATAAAAAAGAGCACAATAATTTTGATAAATACATTATAAAATAATGGGATATTTTGCACACGAAACCGCCTTTATTGATGAAGGTTGTAAATTAGGAGAAGGCGTTAAAATTTGGCATTTTTCTCACATTATGCCTAATTGTGAATTAGGTGACGGTTGTAATATTGGTCAAAATGTTGTAATCTCTCCTGATGTTGTTTTAGGAAAGAATGTAAAAGTTCAAAACAACGTTTCTATTTATACTGGTGTAATTTGTGAAGACGATGTTTTCTTAGGACCATCAATGGTTTTTACAAATGTTATCAACCCAAGAAGTGCAGTCAATAGAAAAAATGAATACGCAAAAACGATCGTAAAAAAAGGTGCTAGTATTGGTGCAAATGCTACAATTGTTTGCGGACACGATATTGGAGAATTTGCTTTTATCGGTGCAGGTGCAGTAGTAACTAAAACCGTTCCTGCTTATGCGTTGGTAGTTGGTAATCCAGCTCGACAAATAGGGTGGATGAGTGAATTTGGTCAACGTTTGGAGTTTGATGCAAACGGAATGGCTCTTTGCACGGAAAGTAACGAGAAATACAAATTAGAGAATCAAAAAGTAACAAAACTATAAAGACATTTATGGAATTTACTAAAAACATACTAGTAACAGGTGGGGCAGGTTTTATCGGTTCTCATGTTGTAAGAAGATTTGTTCAACTTTATCCTCAATATAGAATTGTTAATTTTGATAAGTTGACTTATGCTGGGAATTTATCGAACTTGACAGATATAGAAAATAAAGAAAATTATGTTTTTGTAAAAGGAGATATTTGTTCTGTTTCGGATGTTCAAGATGTTTTTGAAACGTATAAGATAACAGATGTTATTCATTTAGCTGCTGAATCTCATGTGGATCGTTCGATTGAAGGTCCAATGGATTTTGTAATGACCAATGTTGTTGGAACGGTTAATTTATTACAAGCTTCAAAAGATTCTTGGAAAGAGGGAGAGCACGTTTTTCATCATGTTTCAACCGATGAGGTTTTTGGAAGTTTAGGCGAAGAAGGTTTGTTTGAAGAAACAACTTCGTACGACCCAAGGAGTCCATATTCAGCTTCTAAAGCGAGTTCAGATCATTTCGTAAGGGCTTTTTACCATACTTATGGTTTGCCTGTTAAAATGTCGAATTGTTCAAATAATTATGGAAGTCATCACTTTCCAGAGAAGTTAATTCCTTTGGTGATTCATAACATTGTGAATCAAAAAAGTTTACCAGTTTATGGAAAAGGGGAAAACATTAGAGATTGGCTTTGGGTAGAAGATCATGCTTCAGCAATTGACACGATTTTTCATAAAGGAAGACTTGGGGAATCGTATAACGTTGGTGGATTGAATGAATGGAAAAACATTGATTTAGTGCGTTACCTTTGTCAGATTTTGGACAAGAAATTAGGAAGAGCAGAAGGTGAAAATGAAAAATTAATCACTTTTGTTAAAGATAGAGCAGGACATGATGCTCGTTATGCCATTGATGCTTCAAAATTAGAGAAAGAATTAGGGTGGACGCCTTCCATTAAATTCGAAGAAGGATTGGAAAAAACGGTGGATTGGTATTTAGAAAATACAGAATGGGTAGACAGAGTTACTTCTGGAGATTACCAAGCGTATTACGATAAAATGTACAAATAAATTATAAAGAATATGGGGTTGTTTTCTAGTTTGTTTTCAAAAAAAGAAAAATTAGGTCCAGCTGATTTATCTGTGCTTAAGGTTGACATGCACAGCCATTTAATTCCTGGAATTGACGATGGTTCAAAATCTCTTGATGATACAATTGGGATGTTAACTAAATTCAAGGAGTTGGGTTATTCTAAAGTTATTACTACTCCTCATATCATGAGTGATTTTTACAAGAATACACCTGAAACTATCTTAGGAGGACTAGAAGAAGTAAGAAAAGAAGTAAATAGAATTAATTTAGGTATTGAAATTGAAGCAGCAGCGGAATATTTTTACGATGAAACATTAGTTGCTCGACTACCTAAAAATGACTTTTTAACTTTTGGAGAAAAAAATGTTTTAATTGAATTTTCATTTTCATCAGAACCGAGGGGGTACAGTGAATTCTTTTTTGACATGCTGATGAAAGATTATAAACCAGTAGTTGCTCATTTTGAAAGGTATTCATTTCTGCATGGTTCTATTGAAAAAGCGGAAGATTTGAGAAATAAAGGAGTGTTGATACAAATGAATTTAAACTCTCTTTCAGGGCATTATGGACCATCAGTAAAGAAACAAGCGGAAATGCTCGTAGATTCAGGTCAAATTGATTTTATCGCTTCAGATTGTCATAGAATAGATCATTTAAATCAAATAGATGAACTTAGGACAAATGAATATTTACATAAGGTACTTGAGTTACCGTTGAAAAATCAATTTTTGTAGGGAGAGGAGGAATTAAAAACGATTATAATATCAATTCAATATTCATAAGGTGGGTTTAAACTAACCCTCTAATAGGACAACATAAAGCCACAATCCAATTTAAAAGTAAATTCCTTTCAAACTCGCTCCTTGATTCTGTATCATCAAAGCAGGAAAAGGAATTTTAAGGTAATTAAATTGTTTGACTATCTTTTTTAGCCATACTTTTTTAATCGGTAATTTACTGAAGTCAATATCAAGGGAGAGTAAGTATTGCCTATTGGAAAAGAAATTTTTACCCTCTATTGGGTCGTAATAATGCTCTTTGTCCCCAACCAGTTTTGCGTTAACACTGTAACCTAAAGATAAGCATGCCCAATTGGGTACTTTTTTGAATATGATATTTGGTGAAAAACTCAACCAATACGTTTGTCCATTATAATCTTTTAATAAACGCTCACTAAAATTAGAACCCAAAACTTCTGGTCTAAGTTCTGCATATTCGGTAGGATGATAAGAGAATTTTAAGATTAATTTTTCTTCTTGCCATAATAGTTGTTGCGATAAAAAGCTAAGAGAACCCAACGCATTTGCTGCCATGTCACTCCAGGAAAATCCCCATCCAGAACTAAACCCATCCAGAACTTCTATCGTTGTTTGAAAACCTAAACCTAATGAAGCACCTAAAATTGCTGATTTTTGGTTATTCATTCCTGCAACTCTGTATGTGCTGTAGAAAACTTCACTCAACTTGTTTGCAGTATAGGTGTGACCTAACTTGTCCATTTGAAGCCAGCTTTTTGAGTCGTTATACAAGTGGAATTTAGAGTTTTGATATTCTTTATACCAAACTTGATGCAGCAAAGTAAATCCTATAACTGAAGAACTTCCTATGATGATAGAGGTGTTTCTTATTTTTAGAGTGGTATCCCTATTTTGACTAAAAATCAAAAATGGGGAGGAAAATAAGTATAAAAGAAGAAATACTCTAAGCGCTTTCAAACAATGGATTTTTATAATATGAAAAAGTCATGCAAACTTTTCGCACAAGAACCAATGAAAATAACATGACGTATTCCATATGACAAATTAAAAACAAATTATTTACATATAAAAAGCTAAGTTAAGGATTTAATATTTTTTATTGAAAATATTAATAATCACAGTTTTTGGAATGTGAAAAGATCAATCATTTCAATACTTTACAATATAAAGTATTAAATTTACGTTGATTATTGCTATATAAGTTAGATACACATAGCTTAAAAACGAAATTATGAATATTAATAGAAAAGATTGGGCTGAGATAAAAACGAACGATAGTTGGGCAATATTTAAAATAATGTCAGAGTTTGTTGAAGGATATGAAAGAATGTCAAAAATAGGGCCCTGTGTTTCTATTTTTGGTTCTGCTAGAACTAAACCGGACAATAAGTACTATCAAAATGCTGTTGATATTGCTGATAGATTAGCGAAATTAGGTTATGGTGTCATTACAGGTGGTGGACCAGGAATCATGGAAGCTGGAAATAAAGGTGCTTTCGATGCTGGTGGAAAATCAGTTGGTTTGAACATAGACCTGCCTTTTGAGCAGAATCATAACCCATATATTGATGCAGCACATAATTTAGAATTTGATTACTTCTTTGTTAGAAAAGTAATTTTTGTTAAATACTCACAAGCGTTTGTAATTATGCCAGGTGGACTGGGGACTTTAGATGAAATGTTTGAAGCTTTAACTTTAATTCAAACTAAAAAAATAAATAAACGTCCAGTTGTCCTTTTTGGAAAATCGTATTGGACAGGTTTGATAAAATGGATAAAGGAAGTGATGTTAGAGGAAGAAAATAATATATCTCCTCAAGATTTAGACTTATTTATCATTGCGGATTCAACAGATGAAGCTGTTCAATATATTGACGATTTCTATAAATCTCATGAATTAACACCTAATTTCTAAACAGATCAATGAGTTTAATTAAGCATTTTTTTCAATTTATTTTTTCTAAAAAGTTTGTCAGGCATATTGGACTTATAATCCTTTCTTACCTCTTAGTAATCGTCTTTGTGATTAATTATTTAGATGATTATACTAATCATAGACAAAAGGTAGAAGTTCCAAATTTAGTAGGTAAAAATATAGCAACTATCAAATCCACATTAGAAGAATTAAACCTTTCTTATGAAGTTGTTGAGGTTAAATACAACCCTAAGAAGGTGAAAGGAACAATTTTAGACCAAGATCCACAAGCTACAGAAAAGACATCTGTTTCAGTAAAAGAAGGAAGAGTGATCCGTTTGAAGATTTCAAAAGCGACTGACTTGGTAGAAATGCCTGATTTGATTAGTAAGTCGGAAAGGTTTGGGATTCAAATGTTGAAAAACAGAGGCCTGAGTTATGAGGTTGAATACAAAATGTCATCAGAATCTAATGGAGCGGTTTTAGATCAGAAATTTAACAATCGTTCTATTAGGAGTACTAGGAAACTTCCTGTAGGTTCTGTTGTTACACTTATTGTTGGTAGGAATGATGGAGGAGATCCGGTGCAAATCCCTAATTTGTATGGGTTGACTTTAGGTGATGCAAAACAATTAATTCGATCTAATGTAGGATTAAATTTCTTTTCTGTTTGTCCAGAGTGCCTCACAAAAGAAGATTCTCTAAAAGCAAGAATTGAATCTCAAGTTCCGTCTTTTGTAGAAGAAACACTTTCTCCTTTTGGAACTACAGTTACTGTTTATGCAAGTCCAAATTTTGTCGAAATAATAGAAGATACTACTGATTTGATTGAATGATTTTGATGCAAAAGAAAAATATATTTGTAATAGTTTTATTTTACTTTTCTTTCTTTTTCTGTTTTTCTCAGGAAGAGTTAGGTACAATAACAGTCAACTTAAAGCTTAGAGAAAAAAAAGGTTTACATGGAAGCCTAAACATAGAAAAAAGTTTAGCAAACTCTTTTGACAGTACTATTATATATCGAATGGATACTTTGTCACTTCCAGTTTTTGATGATTTCGCTACTAATAAATTCCAAATCCAAAATGCGAGTATTGAAGATTTAGATATTGTTTCTGATAAAAAGTATCGAATTCTTGATTTTGTTTCAACATTGCCTTTAGATGCTAATACAGCATTTTCATCTATCGAAACTTATAAAAGAACATATACTTCAGATACTACTTTTACGGATGAAATTTTTGCTTCTGAAATGATAAAAGTAGGTGATTTATCTAGTTACCCTGTTGTTTATAACGATGTCATTGCTTATCCATCTTATTACATCTACGATTCACTTCATGTTGTCGGAGATGAGTCGGATACTATTTGGATGGTAACACCAGATTTAACTCAAGACTCTGCGACTCAATTTATCAAGAACACTAATGATTCTACTTTAATTTGGATTGATAAACATGCTTATCATAATTATGATTTTGCGATTAGTCCTTGGTCTTTAGGAGTTATGACTTTAGATGGTCTTGATGAGTTTGGTATTCCTTATGCAGAAAGTTCAAATGAATCTGGGGTAGCAGATTATTTAACTTCCAAACCAATTGATTTAACACCTTATACAGCTGCAGATTCATTATATTTTAGTTTTCTCTATCAATCAGGAGGTTTTGGAGAGTCTCCAGACGAAATGGATTCTTTAATAGTAGAGTTCTATGATTTGGCAAATAATAAATGGAATAATGTTTGGTCTGCAAACGGAGTAAATGACACCCTATTTAGATACATACATTTACCTGTTAAAAATGCAAGTTATTTTACAGAAGCATTTCAATTCCGTTTTAAGAATTATGGGCATTTATCCGGTAGTTTTGATCAATTTCATTTAGATTACGTATCGCTTAAAGATAGTTCACAATTTCAAGATACCTTATTGATTGATTTTGCATGGGTTTATCCGATTAAAAGTCTTTTAAAAGAATATACTTCTGTTCCATGGGATCATTACAAGAATAACAGTGCGGGAAAGATTGGCGATAAAGTTAATTTTAACGTAAGAAATGGAAGTAATATTCAGGAAAATAATCAATTACCTTCAACGGTATCTATTTTTTATGGGGATGTATTAGAGTCTTCAAGTTCTGTTACAGGTTTTTCCATTTGTAATAGCTGTCAGAATTATGCACCTAGGACAATTTATTCCAGTTACCATGATTTTTCAAGTTCATTGAGTATTGATGATTCTAAAACAGGAATAAAGGAGGTGTTTGATGTAGTTGGAACAATAGATGTTCAGTTCTCAAAAAACAATAGAGTCAACGATACCACAAGGTTTTCACAAGTATTTGAGAACTATTACAGCTATGATGATGGTACAGCTGAAGCAGCTTATGGTACAACAGGAACTCAATCTTCTTTGGCGATCAAGTTTGAGGCTTATGAAAAAGATTCTCTTCTTGGTATTATGACTTCTTTTGTGAAATCAGCTATTGATGTTTCCAACAATTTATTTTTGTTAACTGTTTGGTCGGATAATAATGGTGTACCTGGATCGATAATTTATCAAGATGATATTTTCTTCCCTAGAACCCCTCAGTATGTTGACTCAAACAATGGTTTTCACACGTACTTTTTTAAAGACGATATCGCCTTACCTGTTGACGAAGTTTTTTACATCGGTTGGAAACAGTTTGGATCAGAAAGACTAAATATTGGTTTTGATAGGAATATTGTTAAAAATGAGAAAACATTTTATTCCTTAAATGAGGGGAGTACTTGGGTTCAATCATCAATAGAAGGAATACCGCTTATACGACCTGTTTTTTCTACAGGAATGAATGCTCAATTAGGAATTAAAGAAATTCAACGTTCGATTGAAAATGTCTATTTAGCTCCTAATCCTTCTAGTGATGGTGTCTTTAATTTAAAAGGGGACGTTTTTAATGTTAAAAAAATAGAAGTCTATAATTTACAAGGAAAGCGCATTCAAGTTTCTAGAGAAAATAGACTAGATTTGTCTTTCTTTGAAAGTGGAGTTTATATTTTTAAAATCCAGACCGACCAGAGTGTATTAACTATAAAGGGAATTAAAAAATAATGCAAGAAGATATAGAAGATATAGAAGAAGAGAATGAAGGGAATGGTGAGGATGAATTGTTTGAGCATTATAATTTCAAGGTTGACCCTGGGCAAGAAGTTTTAAGAATAGATAAATTTCTTTTAGACCGTTTGCCAAACACATCTAGAAATAAGATACAGTTTGCAGCTAAAAACGGAAATGTTTTAGTAAATAAGCTGGCGGTTAAACCAAATTATAGAGTAAAGCCTAAAGATGAGGTGTCAATAGTGATGCCATATCCAGTAAGGGAAATTGAGTTGATAGCAGAAGATATTCCGATTGACATTACTTATGAAGATGAATATTTAGCTGTGGTAAATAAACCTTCAAATATGGTGGTTCATCCTGGGTATGGAAATTATTCAGGTACATTAGTGAATGCAATGGTTTATCATTTTGATAATTTACCTTACCGAACAGAAGATTATTTTGGTAGACCAGGTTTAGTTCATCGTTTAGATAAGAACACAACTGGACTAATGGTAATTGCTAAAACTGAATTGGCATTAACAAATTTAGCAAAACAGTTTGCAGATAGAACAACCGAAAGAAGGTACCATGCATTAGTTTGGGGAGATGTTTTAGAAGATGGAACTGTATCAGGAAACATCGGAAGGTCGCTAAAAAATAGAAAGGTTATGTCTGTTTTTCCTGAAGGAGATTATGGGAAACATGCAGTTACACATTATAAAGTGATAGAAAGATTTGGACTAGTTACTTTAGTTGAATGTAAATTAGAAACAGGAAGGACGCATCAGATTAGAGCTCACATGAAGCATATCGGACACCCATTATTTAATGATAACGAATACGGAGGAGATAAAATCGTCAGAGGGACAATGCATTCAAAATATAAAAAGTTTATCACTAATTGTTTTGACTTAATTCCAGGACAAGCATTGCATGCTAAAACACTTGGTTTTACTCATCCATATACGAATGAATTCAAGCAGTTTGATTCAGAGTTAGTAGATGGTTTTAACAAGATTTTAGACAAATGGAGAATCTATACAAGTGAAACTTAAATTGAGTTAAAAGCTTTGAAATGACAATATTATTTTGTTACTTCGTCAACGATTTTTATCAAAATACTAGCAGCATGAAATTCAAACATATCTTACTATTACCTTTTTTATTTCTTACTTTTTTTGTTCAATCTCAACGTTATCTTCAAAAAGCGGAAATGGCTTACAAAAGTCAAAATTTTGCTGATGGAATTGAAATCTGTAAAGATACTTACGATAAGATTGACAATAAAGGTGTAAAAGCTAAGAAATACAAAGGGAGAATTGCTTTTTATTTAGCTGAGTGTTACAGAGAAACTGGTGCTATCAAAGAAGCAAATGAATGGTATGATAAAACGATACTCTTGCAATATTTTGAAGAAGAACCGGATGTTTATTTCTATAATGCAGAAGTGTTAAGAATGATGGGGGAGATTGAAAAAGCAATCAAGAACTATAATAAATTTTTAGAAAAAACACCAAATGACGAAAGAGCTGAGCTAGGATTAAGTTCTTGTGAAAAGATCCAGGAATGGAAAAATTCTAATTCTAAATACATAGTGAAAAACGAAACTATGTTAAATCAAGAAGGTTACGACATGAATGCAGTTTTTGGAGATAAAAAAATGTCTAAATTGTATTTTAGTTCATCTCGAAAAGGAGTTACTGGTGATGGTGTGGATCCAAGAATTGGAGAGGCATACATGGATATTTGGGTTTCTGAGATGGATAGAAATGGTAACTGGGGGGAACCTATGGTTGTTCCGGGTGAGATTAATACCATGGATAATGAAGGAAGTATTTCTTTTGACGGAAGGTACAAAACATTGTTTTTTACCAGGTGTCCTAATGTGAAAAAGGCTAGTCCAGCATGTCAAATATGGATGTCTAAAGCTAAGGGTAGAAGTGAATGGGATACTCCTGTTAGAGTTAATGTAGTAGAAGGAGATAGTGTAACTGTTGGTCAACCTTGTGCTTCAGCAGATGGAAGAGCTATTATATTTGTATCAGATTTACCAGGAGGTCATGGAGGTCGAGATCTGTGGTTTTCAGAGTACAATAAAAGAGACGATAGTTGGAGTACGCCAGTTAATTTAGGCCCAGAAATCAATACTCCAGGAAATGAAATGTTTCCATCGTTTTCACTAGAGGGTGACTTGTACTTTTCTTCGGATGGTCATCCTGGAATTGGAGGATTAGATTTATTTATTGCTAAAAAAATAGATGGAGAAGAATTTAAATTTGAAAATCCTGTTAATCTTGGTATTCCTTTAAATTCAGAGAATAATGATTATGCCTTAATTGAATATTCAGATAAGAAAGGATATTTTACCTCTGAAAGAAAAAATAAAAATGGAGGTAGTGATTTTGACGCAGATATCTATTCTTATGAACTTCCACCTAGTTTATTCGATCTAAAAGTAATTGTAAGTGAAATCGGACAAAAACAGATTAAGATTGCTGATGTTTCAGTAAAAGTTGTAGGTTCTGATGGTTCTTCTTGGGAAGGTTTTACTAACGATAGAGGAATGATTTTTTGGAGTCAAAAACCAAATGGAGATAGGTATATAAATGAAAAAAGTTCTTATGAAATTACAATTTCCAAAGAAGGTTTTCAAGAAAGTAAAAAGATAGCAAAAGTTTCAACAGAAGGTTTAAGAGATAACCAAACTTTTGCAATTGAAATGGGACTTTTACCAATAAATGTGAAGCCAATTAGGTTGCCTGAAATTAGAAATGTTTTTGGAGAGGCTGAATTATTAGTTAATGAAGAGGTAAATTCTAAGGATTCATTAAATTTTGTTTACGACTTGTTAATGGAATATCCTGGTATGGTTTTAGAATTGAGTTCTCATACTGATGCAAGAGGGAGTGAAAAAGCAAATCAAGAGTTATCCGAAAAAAGAGCTCAAGAGTGTGTTAGGTATTTGGTGGAAGAAAAAGGACTGAATCCTAAAAGATTAGTTCCGATAGGAAAAGGAGAGATGGAACCTGCTTCTTGGATAGATCCTGAAACAGGAGAGAAGTTAACCCTTGCAGAATCTTTCATTAATGGTTTTAAATCCAAAGACAAGGATAAATACGAATTGTTTCACGCCTTAAATAGAAGAACGGAAGGTAGAGTTATTTCTATGGATTTCGAGGAGCAAACAGATGAAATTCAAGAAGAAAAATAAGGGAAATAGTTAGATTTTAATTGGGCTGATTTCTTTAGAATCAGCCCTTTTTTTATTTGTAAGTTTTCTTATTATATTTGTTAATATTAAAATTAGAAAAATTGAAACAAAATATAAAATTCGGTACAGACGGTTGGAGAGCAATTATAGGTGATGACTTTACTGTTGCTAATGTTGCTAGGGTAGCAGAAGCAACAAGTGATTGGGTAATCAAAAATTTTGAAAAACCTTCAATTGTTATAGGTCATGATTGCCGTTTTGCAGGAGAACTATTTGTAAATACAGCAGTAAAAGTCTTCATAAATAAGGGTATTCAAGTGAAATTAGCAAAAGGCTTTATTTCTACACCAATGATTTCTTTAGCTTGTGTTCAATTAGAATGTTCTCTGGGTGTTGTTATGACAGCAAGCCACAATCCTGCTAGTTATAATGGATATAAATTAAAAGGTCACTTTGGAGGTCCATTATCTCCTGAGCAAGTACAAGAAGTGGAAGATATTATTCCAAATGAAACGTCCATAGATTATAACGCAATTTCAATTGAAGCAGCAATCGCTTCTGGTCAAGTTGAAATTGTCGACTTAGAAACAAGGTATGTTAATCATGTAAAAGCAAATTTTGACCTTGAGGCGATTCAAAAATCAGGTTTACGTTTTGCTTATGATGCGATGTATGGAGCTGGACAAAATGTATTGAAAAGAATTTTACCAGAAACACATTTTGTACATTGTGATTACAATCCATCTTTTAAAGGGCAAGCACCTGAGCCAATTGAGAAAAATTTAAAAGAGCTTGAAGCTTTTATCAAAGAAGATGGTGGAATTGACTGTGCTTTAGCTACTGATGGAGACGCAGATAGAATCGGTTTGTTTAATGGTAAAGGAGATTTTATAGATTCTCATCATTTGATTTTATTGTTGATGCATTACCTTGTGAAGTACAAAGGTCTTTCAGGTAAAGTAGTCACTGCATTTAGTTGTACTCCAAGGGTTGGTCAATTAGCAGGTCATTATAAATTGGACAGTGAAGTTGTTAAGATTGGGTTTAAATACATCGCCAGCATGATGGTTGAACAAGATGTCCTTATCGGTGGAGAAGAGTCTGGTGGTATTGCTGTTAAAGGTCATATTCCTGAAAGAGATGGTATATGGATGGGATTAATCATTTGGGAGTTTATGGCTAAATCTGGAAAATCTTTAGATGATTTAATTCAAGAGGTCTACGAGATTGTAGGGGAGTTTAAATTTGAGCGAAACGATCTTCATATTACAGATGAATTAAAAGCAAAAATAATAGCGTCATGTAAAGCAAATGAATATACTTCGTTTGGTAAATATAAAGTTGAAAGGATAGAAACAGTTGATGGTTTTAAATATTTCTTTGATGATAACCGCTGGATGATGATACGTCCTTCAGGTACTGAACCAGTTCTTAGGACTTATGCTGAAGCCCCTACAATAGAAGAGGTTAGAGATATTTTGAAAATTATTGAAGAGACAATTTGCAATTAAGTTGGTATGGCAGGTTCTTCTTTCGGTACAATATTTAAATTAACTACTTTCGGTGAATCTCATGGAGAAGCAATCGGGGGTGTGATTGATGGAGTTCCATCAAATGTTACAATTGATTTTGAAGCGGTTCAAAGTGAACTAGATAAAAGAAAGCCTGGTCAATCTGCGATTGTAACTCAGAGAAAGGAAGACGATAAAGTTGAGTTTCTTTCTGGTCTTTTTGAAGGTAAAACAACAGGTACCTCTATCGGATTTGTTATTCGGAATGGTAACCAGAAATCTCAAGACTACGGTCACTTAGAAGCATCTTACAGACCATCTCATGCAGACTATACTTATGAGCAGAAATATGGTTTAAGAGATCATAGAGGCGGAGGTAGATCAAGTGCGAGAGAAACTGCATGTAGAGTTGTTGCGGGAGCAATAGCAAAGCAAATTTTAGCTCAAAAAAACATTCGTTTTATAACCTATGTGGATCAAGTTGGTTCGATTGTCTTAACGGATAAAGAAAGAGAAAATCTTGATTTTGATAAAGTTGAAGCGACTCCAGTTAGGTGTCCGGATTTAGCAAAAGCTTCTGAAATGGAGGTTTTGATAAAACAAATAAAGAAACAAGGTGATACTATCGGAGGATGTGTTAGTTGTGAAATTATAGGAGTTCCTGTTGGTTTAGGTGAACCTGTTTTTGATAAACTGCATGCTGAATTAGGTAAAGCAATGTTATCTATTAATGCAGCAAAAGGATTTGAAATAGGTTCTGGTTTTGCTGGTGTTGAAATGAAGGGAAGTGATCATAACGATGCTTTTAATTCAGATGGTACTACCCAAACAAATTTTAGTGGAGGAATTCAAGGAGGTATATCTAACGGAATGCCAATTCAGTTTAGAGTTGCTTTTAAACCTGTTGCTACTTTGATTCAATCTTATGAAACAATTAACAAAGAGGGCGAGAAAGTTCAGGTTCAAGGAAAAGGAAGACACGACCCGTGTGTAGTGCCTAGAGCAGTTCCTATAGTTGAATCTATGGCTGCAATAGTAATACTAGATTTTTATTTGAGGAATTCTGCTATTCAAAACTTTTAATTGAATAGATGACTATTATCAAGCATAGGTTTGTTCTAGTTTTTACAGTAATTGCATCTTTATATGTTTTAGGTCGTCAAAGTGATAAGTATTTTGGTTGGACTAATGAAAAAAATATTAAACCTGATCATGCATTAACAATTCATACAGATGGTGCAGGATATTATGCTTACTTACCTAAATGGTTTATTTACAAAGATTCAAAAGGGTTTGCTTTTTTGAAAAAAATAACTGATGATTATAAAAATCCTCATTTTTTATCAGGGATTAGATTAGATGAGGACTATCCTAATGGAATGGATAAATATTATGTTGGAACAGCAATCTTATCTTCACCTATTTTTTTAATCAATCATGGTATAAATCTATTGTTTTTTGGAGAAGGTGATGGGTATTCCAAAAGTTATCAGTTAACTGTTGCCTTGAATGCAATATTTTTTTATTTCATTGGTATTCTTGGTTTCATAAAGGTTTTACGGTTTTTTAACCTTAATAATTTAGTTATTTCAGCTTCGGTTTTAATGATGACATTTGGAACTAACTTAAATTTTTACACGGTTTACTTTCCTTCTTTTTCTCATGTTTTTTCATTTTGCCTGATTGCTTGGTTTTTTTATTTTTCCTTATTATTCGGCTCCAATTCAAAAAAAAAGTACCTCATAATTTTAGCTTTTCTATTGGGGGGGATTTTTCTAGTACGTCCAACTAATAGTATTGTATTGGTGTTACTTCCTTTTTGTTTTATTTCATCAAAATCATTTTTATATGAGGTTAGGAAGATTGTTTCTAATTCTAAATTGATCTTTTTGGCGTCTGTTTTGATTTTTTTGTTTTTCATTTCAATTCAGTTGTTTATCAATTATTTTCAACTCGGAAAATTTACATTTAATACTTATACTGAAGAGTCTTTTTCTTTTCTTCTAAATCCAAAATTGAAAGAAGTACTATTTAGTTATAAAAAAGGCTATTTTATATATGCTCCAATAATGTTATTGAGCATTATAGGAAGCTATTTTCTTTTCAAAACCAATCAATTTCTATTCTGTGGTTGGTTGTTGTTAAATTTGATATTACTTTATATAACTTCTTCTTGGTGGTGTTGGTGGTATGGAGGAGGTTTAGGAATGAGGCCATTTGTTGATTTTTTACCAATATTATTTCTTCCGATTTCATTAATGATTTCAAGTTTAAAGAGGGGGTATGTATTACTAATTTTAGTAGTCTCTTTTTTTTGTTCTTATCTATATCAAGTGTATCAAATTCAGTACAACAAGAATATTTTACATTATGATGGAGTCACCAAAGAGCAATTTACATCTATTTTCCTAAAAACCGATGACAGATTCTCATGGATGCTTCATTTTGAAGAACAATACATAGACAGTAATTATTTAAAGATAGGAAGTAAATACCTTTCAGATCTTGATCATTGGACAGGAAGTGCAAAATTGGATAAGGAATTAGTTTTGACTTTTGAAACTTCTGATCCGGTTTATTCACTAGAAATGAAAAAGTCAGTTAAAAATAAAGGAGTTGCTTTTAGATTTAAAGGAGAAATGATGCTTACTATGCCGCAAAGTAACCCTTCTTTTGAAGTTACCTTTTATAAAGCAGGACAAGAGGTTAAAAAACAATTTCAGTATTTAGGTAATCGAATTAATAATTTGAATCAATGGGGGGTATTTGAAAAAGATTTTATACCTCAAATTAAGGAAAATGATATTGACTCTATTCAGTTTAGATTAACAAAAGGCTATCCTTTAACCTACATTAAGAATATTGAAGTTCAGCAATTTTTAGAACGTTAATTCTTACTATCTTTGCAGTAAGACAAAACTTAATGATATGATACAAAGAATTCAAACCCTTTATTTATTAATTTCAATTATTTGCCTTTCTATAGTTCAATTTGGAGGGGATATCTTTTATTTAATTGGTGAAAAAATGTATGTTTTAAATGCATACGGGATAGTTAATAAAACTCCAGGTGCAGAAGTTAAAATGGTCAAAAGCTTCCCACTATTTATGGTGATTATTGTATTGATAGTATTATTAGTGATAACAATTTTTTCTTTTAAAAAGCTAAAAAGTCAACTGAAATTAATAAAGCTGTTACTTTGGGTTTATGGTGCTGCTTTATTAGGTTTGGTTGTAATGTTTTTAATTAATTATAATTTAATTGACAACTCTTTAGTAGCTGATTTTAAGTATCAATTTGCTCCAGGAATGTATTTTATTATTCTTGGTTTTCCAGCACTATTTCTAGCACATAAAGGAATTAAAAAAGACCTTAACTTGTTAGACTCATTAAACAGATTAAGATAAATGAATCTTCTTTCAGTAGAGAATATCACCAAAACCTTTGGGGCAAGAGTAATTTTTAAAGATTTATCTTTTGGGATTGAACAAGGTCAAAAAGTTGCAATTGTAGCTAAAAACGGTAGTGGTAAAACAACCCTTTTAAGGTGTCTAATTGATTTGGATCAAGTGGATGATGGACGAATAGTGTTCAGAAATGGAATGTGTGTTGCTTTCATGGAACAATCTGAAAACCTAGATCCAGAACACACCATCATGGAGGAGGTGTTTTCTCATGATTTACCTGAATTACAAGCGGTAAAGAAATATAATTTGGCAATGTCATCTGGTGATGAAAATCTTATTGCAGATTCTTTTGAAGCGATTACAGAATTGAATGCATGGGATATTGAAAACCGTGTTCACCAAATTTTAGCTGTTTTAAAACTAGAAGATACTACTCAATTGGTTGGGAGTTTATCTGGTGGTCAGAAAAAGCGAGTAGCGTTAGCTAAGGTGTTGATAGGTGAGCCAGACTTTTTAATTTTAGATGAGCCGACCAATCATTTGGATTTAGATATGATTGAATGGTTAGAAGAATACCTTTCAAAGTCTAAATCGACAATTTTAATGGTTACTCACGATCGTTATTTCTTAGAAGTGGTGTGTGACACGATCTTAGAATTAGAAGACCAAACTATTTATAAATACAAAGGAAATTTCTCCTATTACCTAGAGAAAAAAGCAGAGCGTCAAGAGCAATTAGGTGCTACAATTGATAAGGCTCGTAATACCATGCGTAAAGAATTAGACTGGATAAGAAAACAGCCTAAAGCGAGAGGAACAAAGCAAAAAGCACGTGTAGATTCATTTAAAGATTTAAAAGAAGTTGCTTCTCAACGAATAAATGAAGATGAATTAGAAATTCCTGTAAAAATGGAACGTCTAGGATCTAAGATTCTAGAAATCCATAAAATGAACAAAGCTTTTGGGGATAAAAAAATTATTAATAATTTTTCGTATGTCTTCAAGAGAAAAGAAAGAGTAGGGATTGTTGGAAACAACGGTACAGGTAAATCTACTTTTTTGAACATGATTCAAGGGTTTGAGCCATTAGATAAAGGAACAATTGCTATTGGAGATACGATTGTTTTTGGATATTTTAATCAGGAATTGATTAAAGTAGATGAAAATAAAAAAGTAATTGATGTAATTCGCGATATAGCTGAATTTATACCTTTAGAGAAAGGAAAAACAATGACTGCTGCACATTTCTTAGAGAAGTTTCTTTTCCCTAGAGATATGCAACATAATTTTGTATATAAATTAAGTGGTGGAGAAAAACGTCGTCTAAAATTGATGACCGTTTTGATGCAGAACCCTAATTTCTTGATTTTAGATGAGCCAACGAATGATCTTGACATATTTGTAATGAGTGTGTTAGAGGATTATTTAAGAAACTTTCAAGGATGTCTTATTGTTGTTAGTCATGATAGGTACTTTATGGATAAAATGGTAGACCACCTTTTTGTTTTCGATGGTACAGGTGAAATAAAAGATGTTTTTGGGAATTACACAGAATACAGAAAAGTATTAGCTTCTAACTTAAAAGAAGAGCGTAAACAAAATCAGATCGATACCAAAAAAGCAAAAGAAGCTGTAGAAGTAGAAGTTGAAAAGAAAGAAGCACCAGTTAAAAAGAAAATGAGCTTCAAAGAGAAGGAAGAATTTAAGAAATTAGAGTCTGAAATAGAAAGGCTAGAAGAGTTGAAAATGACACAAACTGAAAAATTATCTAACCCTTCTTTATCTTCATCTGAAATGATGGAGGCTGGAAATGAACTTTCTAAAACAGTTGATGATCTAGAAACAAAAACGTTGAGATGGATGGAATTGGCAGAATTAGATCCGTTTTAATTTAAAATCAACTAGATTTATTGATTTTAAATTGTTAACTTGTTGTAGTGAATAACATTAAGGTATATCCTCTTTTTTAGAGGGTTATATTTATTATGTTTGAGATTCAATACTTTTAGTTATGCAAACATTTATTTTTCCTTTCTTATTTCTTTTTTTCTTTGCTGACTCTAGCTCTGATGAGAAAAAAAACAATGAAGAACCTACTTCTAATGATGTTGCAGAACATTCTGTTGTAGGTCTAACGTCTATTTATGAAGGTGAGTGGGACTGTTTACCACAACCTTTATTTTGGAAAGAAATAATGTTGCTTTCTCCAGATTCTTGTTTAATAAACATAGCTGAAGACAGAACGGTATTAGAAAGAAAGCTTTTTGATGACTGGATGGACCAAACTCCTGATGAAAAACAGGAGTATAAAGACAGTTTAAGAAAAGCATATAAACTTGCAGAAAACACACAGATTAATGTAACTACTGGTAAAAATGATTTCTACCGATTTGATGATGTATACCCAAGTTTATTAAAAGGAAGAAAAGCTTTTGTTTCGCATGGTGTTGATCCTTGGTTTGCACAAGCGATTTTATTAATTGAAAGTCCAGGACAGCTTAAAAGGTCGCATGTTGGTGCTTATGGTGCGTTTCAATTAATGCCTGGTGTAGCAAGGTCTCAAGGTCTAGTTGTAAATAAACATGTAGATGAACGAACAGATTTTGATAAGTCTGCAATGGGATCTGCTAGACTAATCAGTCGTATTTGTATTCCAGAAGCTAAGAAAATTTTAGATGCACATAATATTACTTATAATGAGAAAGATATGTGGTTTAGATTATTCGTTCTCCATGTTTATCATGCAGGAGCATACAATGTGAAAGCGGTTGTAGCTAAAATTAATCCTACAAAAGGAGGTCAGAAACTTATAACTGAAATGTGGAGAACAAAAGCAGCTAGTTTTGGTAATAGTTCTCAAAACTATTCTCAATTAGCATTAGCTTCTCATTTAGTTTTGAGTGATATCGTAATTCAAAAGTTACAAGATCAAGCTTCTCTTAATTGATTGTATTCAATGGGTTCAGGTATGGATTCAGTTAAAAAAGCTTCAGAATAAAAATCATAATTTAGTCGGATCCCAACTTTTGAAGTTGACTTGTTTTATTCTTTAATCAATTTAAATGTTTCCTTATTGTTTTGACTTGAAATAGTCAAAAAGTATATTCCATTGTTTAATTCTTTAAAGTTAACTTCAGATATATTAGAACCCGAATACACCTTTTGTCCCATGATATTTGAAAGGTCAATACCTTCATCTCCATTAAGGTTACTAATGTTAAGACTAGAATTAAAAGGATTTGGAAATATGGCATAGTGCTTTGATTCACTATTTTCTACAAGTGAATTTGTTTCTGAACAACTAGCTTCTATATACTCTGTAGAGTAGAAATCAGAAC
>Ga0228634_1000444_pt1 | contig 31172 bp, 27 predicted proteins | sample 42DmetaG_FD_190063 | JGI IMG/M metagenome (GOLD analysis project Ga0228634, IMG submission 190063) | Seawater microbial communities from Monterey Bay, California, United States - 42D | ecosystem: Environmental > Aquatic > Marine > Coastal | place: USA: California | collected 2016-09-27 | reverse complement strand
AATTCTTCCATTGTATTTTTTTTGTAAATCTACTTGATTTTTTTGACTTTTTTATGGTATGTTCGAACTGCTGATTGGTAAGCTGCACTTCTACCTTCACGGTATAAATCTACAATACTAGTAAACTCATCTTTTAATTCGGAGTATTTTAATAGGTACTTTTGAAACATTTGAATAGAATATACTTGTAAAGCAACTTTGTTTTCTCCATTCTGAACAAATTGAATTAATGTATCGATCAACTCTCCTTCTTTGTACTCTATTAAATCAAGCTGAACCAATATACTTACACAATTTCTTAAAACAGTTTGGTTATTTTTCTCTTCAAGAACAACATTAATAAAATCTTCATGGTACTTTTCGACAAGTTTCTGATCAAATTGTGTGATGTGTATTAACAACCAAGAAGCATATTCAGCATAAGGATAAGCTTTTTTGGAAGTAACGAAATCAACTAATAAACCTACCTCTCTTCTATTCTTATTAAAATAAGCTATTGCAAATTTAAAATCTCTTTTTTTGTGAAAATCTGTAAAAACTTCTTCAAATGACATATTCTATTTTTTATAACCCAAATCCGAACGGTAAAAGATCTAAAATTGAGTTAAAAACATAAACGGATTTATCTTGGCCAACTAAGACTAGTTTAATTGGCTTACATTGTCTTTTTTCAGACTCTAAAATAACTTGTCTACAACTTCCGCATGGAGAAATGACTTGACTATTTTGTATTAAGTTTCCTTTCGAAACAATTACCATGGTTTTTACCGACTCCTTGTAATTTGCATTCGCATAAAAAAGAGCCACCCTTTCTGCACATAAACCCGATGGAAAAGCTATGTTTTCCTGATTATTGCCTACTACTACCTCATCGTTTGATAGTAAAACAGAAGCTGCAACTTGAAAATTACTATAGGGTGCATAAGCGTTCTCTAAAGCAACGTAAGCCTTATTAATTAATACTACATCTTCTTTCTCCAAAGAATTATAATCCTCAAAATACGTATATTTTATTAAGATCTCTTTTTGCATTTCTTTCTGTTAGCAATTCAAATTTAAGGATTAGTTTCAATAAACTATGCGGAATAATTAGTTATCCTTAATTAAACGGAAAAGACAAGTAAATATTTTACATGAATTGATTAACTTTGCTCCTAATTATGATTCAGTTTAAAAAAGTCGCATTTTACACTTTAGGTTGTAAATTAAATTTTTCGGAAACCTCTACAATTGCAAGATTGTTTGAAGGTGCAGGTTTTGCTAAGGTAGAATTTGATGACAGTCCAGATATTTACGTCATCAATACTTGTTCTGTTACCGAAAATGCCGATAAGAAATGTAAGCAACTTGTAAAAAAGGCCTTAAAAATTAACCCTAATGCTTTTATAGCAATAATCGGCTGTTTTGCTCAATTAAAACCAGTTGAAATTGGTCAAATACCAGGGGTAGATTTAGTTCTAGGAGCAAATGAAAAATTCAATATTTTAGAACACTTAGAAGAGCTCGATAAAAAAAATGAGGTAGCGAAAGTTGATTTTGAAAACATAAAAAACACCAAAGAGTTCGTTCCAGCATTTTCTTATGGCGACAGAACACGTTCATTCTTAAAGGTTCAAGATGGTTGTGATTATTTCTGTACATTCTGTACAATCCCTTTAGCTAGAGGTAAAAGCAGAAACGCAACTATTGAAGAAACGATAACAGAATCAAAAAAAATTGCTGAACTTGAAATCAAAGAGGTCGTCCTTACAGGTGTAAACATTGGTGATTTTGGTCAAGGATCGGATGAAAACTTTTTCGAACTTGTAAAAGAATTGGATAAAGTAGAAGGAATTGATCGTTTTAGGATCTCTTCTATTGAACCTAACTTATTAAGTAACGAAATCATTGATTACACTTTAAGTAATTCAAAACGTTTTGTTCCACATTTCCATGTACCTCTTCAATCAGGTAGTGATCGTGTGTTGGAAGCAATGCGCAGAAAATATAAAAAAGAACTTTACGCTGAGCGAGTAAAACAAATCAAATCTATTCGACCAGATTGTTGTATTGGAGTAGATGTAATCATTGGCTTTCCTGGAGAAACAGATGAAGAATTCATGGAAACGGTTGAATTCTTGAAAGACATCGACATTTCTTACCTACACGTATTCACCTATTCCGAAAGAGCAAATACAGGTGCGCCAAAATTAGGAGAAGCTGTTCCTATGAACATTAGAAAAGAAAGAAGTAAAATGCTTCACATCTTATCCGATAAAAAGAAAAGAGCATTCTATGAACAAAATATAGGTACTGAAAGAACTGTTTTGTTTGAACACGAAGAAGACAATGGTGTAATGTATGGCTTTACAGAAAACTATGTAAAAGTGAAAACAGCCTACAATGAAGCTTTAGCAAACACTTTCCAAAAAGTTAAATTGACGGAAATTGATAGAGATGGAATTATGAAGGTAGAGATGATATAGATTTAACGAAAAAATTCTCTTCTCATAGGTTGATTCAAAAAAAGAAAATTAAATTTTAATAAATTTTCGTTTAGCCAATTAAGACAAAAACATAACTAACATAATAAAAGAATAGTCTGAAAACATTTATAAATAAAATAGGTTTGATAAACTTTATGAATACGCATGTAATCGCGCTTATTTTAGGCTAAAAGCTAGAACGAGAAAAGAGAATAATGGTCTTGCTTCAACAGACTACCTTGAAAAATTCAGCAGCTATCAAACTGATAGATAAAAATTATTAAAAATAGGAGTTAGAATATTTGAATTCAGATCTGATTCTACTGAACTCACAATAATAATGACAGAAGAATTACAAGATAAACTTAAACACTAACCAATATTTGGTCTTCATACAAAATCAATATTTATTGATAAGAAGACAATAGTTATTGGAATATTTTTATTTAGAACCAAGAAATATAAATTTAAATACTTAATGTATTTTTATTGTAATTCTGAGAAGAGTTTAAAAGGAGTTTAAGCCATATAATTCCTTGGTCACAACATTACAACTCAACCCTAATTCAGAAGTTAGTAAATTGAAACGCTTCAACATTTAGACTAAAAAATAAGCTTTTTAAAATAAAATAAGTTTATCTTAACAGAAAATTAAGTACCATGGACACAGGAACAATAATTCTCGCTATATCACTCGTTATAATAATGTTTGGTATGGGCTTATCATTAGTCAAAAATGATTTTATCCGATTATTTCAAAATCCGAAAGCAATAATTGTTGGATTAATTAACCAAATCATTTTATTACCCATTATTGCTTATACATTAATTTCTATATTTAATGTGGAATCAGACATAGCAATTGGTGTAATGATTTTAGCAGCTTGTCCTGGAGGGCCAACATCTAATCTTATCACTAATTTAGCAAAGGGAGATAACGGCTTATCAATTTCATTAACTACAGCAAATAGCTTGATTACAATATTCACGATACCTTTTGTTATAGATTATGCTTTAAACCACTTTTTAGATACAGACAAAATGGTAGAAATTGATAAATCACAAACATTGATTCAAATTTTCATCGTTGTTATTATCCCCGTATCAATTGGTATGCTAATAAAAAGAGCTAAACCTAATTTTGCAGAAAAAATGAATAGACCAGTTAAAATTGCTTCTGGCGCTATCTTATTTTTAGTAATAATCGGATTAGTTTTAAAGAAAAAAGAAGATCTAATACCATATTTACAACAAGCAGGATTTATTACTTTAGCTTTAAATGTATCGACGATATTAGTTGGTTTACTGACAGCTAAAATTGTTAGATTAAATTTAGCTCAATCTATTACTATTTCAATTGAATCTGGAATTCAAAATGGTACTATGGCAATTGCAATTGCTTCTGGTATATTGATGAATGACAATTATGCTATTGCGCCAGCTGTATATAGTCTTATTATGTTCTTTACCGCAGGAGTTATTATAGCTTATAGTATGAGGAAGCTACATGTAAATTAAAAAAAAACATGACAACAATATTTTTAAAAAGCAATGATAATTTACCACTAACCTGCTCTCGAAAAGGGTCTTGCTGTCATGGTAATCAAGTCTTTTTGAATCCATGGGAATTAACTCAACTGGCGAAAGAAAAAGAAACAACTCCAAAAAACATCATAGAGCAGTTTTGTGAAAACGGAGGAATTCAATTAAAATTTAAAGGAAAAATAGATAACAGAGGTAATTCAGCTTGTAACTTATACACGGAAGATTTTGGGTGTAGCGCTCACAAAGGTAGACCACTCCCCTGTCGTTTGTTTCCGCTAGGTAGACAAATTCAGAACAATGAAGCGCAATATATTTTTCAAGGAAAAGATTTCCCTTGCATAACAAATGATTGTCCTGAAGTATTAGAACTACCCAAATTTACCTTAGAGGAATACCTCCAAGGGCAAGAAACAGAATTATTTGAAAGTGCACAAGATGAATACCTAGAAGTGATGCAGAACCTAGCTGATATTGCTTTTACTTTACTTTTAGATACAGAACTAGCACAATCCGAAGATAAAACAATATTACAACTTTGGCGGAAAATGGGAGATGAATCGCCTCAAGACTTGTTAAAAAGAATTCCTTCCGATTGGATGGATGCGTTAATACTTCCTGAAATAGATCCCAAAGCAAACACTCCAAGTAAGTTCATTCAAATTCACAACGAACTCCTACAAACAAAAGCACAACAGGAATTTGAAAGTATACAAAGCCTGGAAGATCTAAAAAACACTTGTATTCAAATGATGGCGATTACGCTCTTTCTAGCGAAAGGAATTGGAGCAAACCCAAAAGCGCTAGTCGAATTATGGATAGAGGTTGCAAAGGAAAATGGAGGGGTTGAATAAATGGTTGAAACAATTTTGAATATAATTATTAATCATAGGGATAAGTTTAAGTCACCCCTGTTATGAATCACGACAATCATAAACCATTTTAATGGTTTTCAAATCAAATTTACCGCACAAAAAAAGCAGTTACGTTTCCATAACTGCTTTTTCAATTTATCTACTCTACTCTCTTAATTCGCTAGAGGAATTTCTTTTAAAGTATCTAATAAGAATCCCCAGAATTTTTGAACAGAAGAAATCTGAACTTTTTCATCTGGTGAATGTGGCGCTCTAATGTTTGGACCAAAAGAAATCATATCCACTCCTGGTAAATGTTCGCCTAGTATTCCACACTCTAAACCTGCATGACAAGCTTTTACTTGTGGCTCTTCATTGAATGATTTAACGTATAAATCTTTCATGATATTTAAAATCGCAGAGTTTGGATTTGGTTGCCATCCTGGATAATCTCCATTTTGAACAACTTCACACCCCATGTTTTCAAAGTTAGCACGCATAGTGTTTGCAATATCCGTTTTAGAAGACTCTACACTACTTCTTTGTAAAGATTTTGTAATGAATTCGCCATCTTTAACAATAACTCTCGCTAAACTAGAAGAACACTCAACTAAACCTTCAATATCCGGACTCATTCTAAAAACACCATTTTGAGTAGCGTATAAAGTATTGATAACCTTTTTAGCATCGCTATCGGAAACTGCTTTTCCTGTTGCTTCAACAATCTTAGCTGAAACTACTAATTTTGCTTCAATAGTCTTAAACTCTTCCTTTATTTCAGTTTCTAATTCACAAATCATATCAACTAATTTTGATTGATTCTCTTTTTTCACTGCAACCACAACAAGCGCTTCACGTGGAATAGCATTTCTTAAACTACCACCATCGAAAGAGATTAATTGAAAATCAACTTCTTTTTTCAAAGAATAAAGCACTCTGTTGATTAATTTATTAGCATTTCCACGCCCTTTATCGATATCCATTCCAGAATGTCCTCCAACAAGTCCATTTACAGTAATTTCAATCCCAATAGCACCTTCTTCAATTGCTACCTGTTCGTAATTAAAAGAAGTATTGGTGTCAATACCACCTGCACAACCGATAGACAACTCATCATCGTCCTCCGTATCTAAGTTCAATAAGATTTTCCCATCGAAATTAGACCCATCTAAATACATCGCTCCGGTCATCCCTGTTTCTTCATCAACAGTAAACATTGCCTCTAAAGCTGGATGAGGGATATTGTCTGAGGCTAACAAAGCCATAATTGCAGAAACACCAATACCGTTATCTGCTCCAAGAGTTGTTCCTTTAGCTTTAACCCAGTCTTCCTCAACATACATTTCGATTCCTTGCGTATCGAAATCGAAATCAGTAGCATTGTTTTTTTGGTGTACCATATCTAAGTGAGATTGAAGGATAATTTTTGTTCTATCCTCCATCCCCGCAGTAGCAGGTTTCTTCACTATGACATTTCCAGTTTTATCTTGAAGCGTTTCTAAACCTAACGACTTACCGAAATCCATCATGAACTTAATCACTCGCTCTTCTTTTTTTGAAGGTCTTGGAACAGCATTTAAATCTGAAAAATGGTTCCACAATGATTTTGGTTCTAATTCTCTTACACTCATGTTATTAATTTTTGATGATGATAATTGATAACTAATAATTAATTATTGATTTTTAAACATTTATCTCTATATAAATCTTCTACTTTTTTTCTTGCCCAAGGAGTTTTTCTTAGAAACTTCAAACTCGACTTTACACTAGGATCGTTATTGAAACAGTTAATCGGGATTAAATACCCCAAATGTTCCCAACCGTAAAAATCTTGTAACTCCGTTACAATCATTTCAAGTGTTTTAGCATGTAAAGGATCGCTCATTTAATAATGTTTATTTTTTTTTTAAATATGTGGGTATAGGGCATGCCCTGTACCCACCATATTTAATCCAATTACTTAACCAATTTTCTATACTTAATTCTTTTCGGAGCTGCATCACCCAAACGTTTTTTCTTGTTCTCCTCATATTCTGAATAAGAACCTTCAAACCAATGAACTTGAGAATCTCCCTCGAAAGCTAAGATATGAGTACAAATACGGTCTAGGAACCATCTATCGTGAGAAATGATTACAGCACAACCTGAAAAATTTAAAATACCTTCTTCTAAAGCTCTTAAAGTGTTAACATCGATATCATTCGTTGGCTCATCTAATAACAAAACATTTGCCTCTGTTTTTAAAGTCATTGCCAAGTGTAAACGGTTACGCTCACCTCCTGAAAGTACACCAACTTTTTTATTTTGATCTGATCCACTAAAGTTAAATTTAGAGATGTAAGCCCTAGCATTCACTTTTTGATTTCCAATTTCAATTAAATCTAAACCATCAGAAACGACTTCAAAAATTGTTTTTTCAGGAGAAATATCTTCATGAGATTGATCAACATAACCAACTTTTGCTGTCTCTCCAACTACAAATTCTCCTGAATCAGGTTGTAACTCATCCATGATCATTTTGAAAATGGTAGTCTTACCAGCACCATTTGGACCTACAACACCAACAATTCCTGCAGGTGGCAACTTAAAGTTCAAGTCATCATATAACAACTTATCTCCAAAAGCCTTAGACACATTCACTGCATCTATTACATTATTACCTAAACGTGGTCCATTCGGAATTGGAATCTCTAAAATTTCTTCTTTATCTTTTAATTCTTCCGATTGCAGTTTATCATAATTTGTTAAACGCGCTTTGCTTTTCGCTTGTCTTGCTTTTGGGTTCATTCTTACCCACTCCAACTCACGAGCTAACATTTTCTGACGCTTTGAAGCCGATTTCTCTTCTTGCTTCAAACGGTTTCCTTTTTGGTCTAACCATGAAGAATAATTTCCTTTCCATGGAATACCTTCACCTCTATCTAACTCTAAAATCCATCCTGCAACATTATCTAAGAAATAACGGTCGTGGGTTACAGCGATAACTGTTCCTGAATACTGTTGTAAATGCTGTTCTAACCACTCAATAGACTCTGCATCTAAGTGATTGGTAGGCTCATCCAATAACAATACATCTGGAGTTTGTAAAAGTAAACGACATAAAGCAACACGTCTTCTTTCCCCTCCTGACAAAGTTCCAACCTTTTGGTCATCTGGTGGACAACGTAAAGCATCCATTGCTCTTTCCAACTTAGTATCTAATTCCCAAGCGTCTAAAGCATCTATTTTATCCGAAACCTCTCCTTGACGAGCAATTAACTTATCCATTTTATCTGGATCGTTAAGTACTTCTTCATCCATAAAAGCATTATTGATTTCTTCATACTCTGCCAAAACATCTACTGTTTCTTGAGCACCTTCCATCACTATCTCCTTGACTGTTTTATTTTCGTCTAATTCTGGCTCTTGAGCTAAATAACCTACAGAATAACCTTCCGAAAAAACGACATCCCCTTGGTAAGCTTGATCTAAACCTGCAATAATCTTCATTACTGTAGATTTCCCCGAACCATTTAGTCCGATAATACCAATCTTCGCTCCATAAAAAAACGAAAGGTGAATGTTCTTAATAATTTGCTTTCCAGCTGGTGTAAGTTTCGTTACCCCAACCATTGAAAAAATAATTTTTTTATCTTCTGACATAATTATATAGTGTAAAACTCAAAGTTAAACAATAAAGACCAAATAATGAAAGAAAACTGTCAAATAGACAGTCTAAAAACAATGGAACGATTGTTGAAAAATCAATAGAAAATTAGTTAGCTTTGTTATAAATACAAATCTTAAATTATAAAAAGTATGAGTGACGTTATTAAATTATTACCAGACCATATCGCAAACCAAATTGCAGCTGGTGAGGTTATACAACGTCCCGCTTCAGTAATTAAAGAATTGGTTGAAAATGCAATTGATGCAAAGGCAACAAAAATTGACGTCTTAATTAAGGATGCTGGTAAAACTTTAATTCAAATTGTAGATAACGGAAAAGGGATGTCTGCACTGGACGCTCAAATGTGTTTTGCTCGTCATGCTACGAGTAAAGTAGAGAAAGCTGAAGATTTATTCCACTTGTCCACAAAAGGATTTAGAGGAGAAGCATTGGCCTCAATATCAGCTATTTCGCACACATCACTTAAAACAAAACTAAAATCAGAAGAATTAGGTAATTTAATTCAAATTGAAGGAAGTAAGGTTACCAAACAAGAAGTGATTACGTGTCCTACTGGCTCTTCTTTTGAAATCAAAAATTTATTTTTTAACGTACCTGCTAGAAGAAATTTCTTAAAATCAGACAACGTCGAATTTCGACATATTCTAGATGAATTTGAAAGAATTGCTCTCGCTCATCCTGAAATAAATTTTTCAATCACTCATAACGAAACTGTAATTTACCAACTTCAAGAAGCAATTCTTAAAAAACGAATCGTAGATGTTTTAGGAGTCAAATCCAAAGAACGTTTAGTTCCCATAGAGGAAGATACTGACATCGTTTCAATTACTGGTTTTGTAGGAAAACCTGAATTTTCTAAAAAGAAACGAGGGGAACAGTTTTTATTTGTCAATAATCGGTTTTTTAAAGATTCCTTTTTTAACCATGCGATAACTAAAGCTTTTGAAGGTTTACTTCCTCCAAAAACATTCCCAACTTACTTCTTGTACTTACAGGTAGATCCTGAGAAAATTGATGTTAACGTCCACCCGACAAAAACTGAAATTAAATTTGAAGAAGATAAATTAATCTATGCTATTCTTTTAAGCAGTATTAGACAAGCGCTAGGAAAGTATAACATTGCACCAACACTCGACTTTAACAGGGAAACAAGTTTTGACATTCCTAATGAAATGAAAAACCAAACCCCAGTGGAACCTACGATAAAGGTTGATGAGAGTTACAACCCTTTTAATACCACAACTTCAAAAACTTCGGGTAGTAGCTCCTACAAATCAAACGGATACACTCCAGCCATGAAAGCTGCCGCAGGTTTTGGAAACAAAGAAGTTAACCCAAATGACTGGAAAGAGTTTTACGACATTAAAGAAGAAAAAGAGGAGACTGAAGAAAAAGAACTATCCCTTGAAATCGAAGAAAACACGAATAAAAATTACATACTAAAAGGAAACTTCATCTTTACTTCTGGTAAAAGTGGATTAATAACCATCCAGTACAAAAGAGCCTTAGAAAGAATCACTTACGACAGGTTAATGAAAGCTTTTATATCAGAACCAATTGCTTCACAAAAATTATTATTTCCATTTGAAAAAGAAGTTTCAGCAAAAGAAATCAGCGAATGGATGGGAAATAAAACCATGCTAGATAGACTTGGTTTTGAAGCTGAAGCTACTGAAGATAAATTAGTAATCAACGCTGTCCCTTCAATTCTTCAAGAGGAGAATATTAACCAATGTATAGATACTATACTTGAAAATATTGCTTATAGAGAAATTGAAAAGGGAGATATTGCGCACATCCTCATTAGCTCCATTGCTTTTGCTGCTTCTTTAAGAAAAAATGCTTTTCACAACAAAGAGGCAATAATACAATTAATAGAAGATCTTTTTGCATGCTCAGAACACACATTTACACCAAACGGTAAAAAAATAATAGAAACCATCTCTCTAGAAGAGATTAACGAAAAATTTTAATATGTTTTCATTTTTAAACAATATCCCACAGGTCACCAAAAACATTCTTATATTGAATGTTTTACTATACCTTCTCACCTACTTTTTTGAAGGTCAAGGAATCGATTTACACCGTTCACTAGGTGCGTACTATTTTAACTCTCCTCTTTTCCAACCATTCCAAGTAGTGTCTCATTTTTTCATGCACGGAGGATTAATTCACCTTTTCCTTAACATGTGGCTTTTTATTATGCTTGGAGCCAACCTGGAACGCCTTTGGGGACCTAAACGCTTCTTTATTTTTTACATCGCATCAGCTCTAGGAGCATTTGTCCTCTATAACATCATTGGTGTTTACCAAATAGAACAACTCAAAACGGTTTTAACGGCCAGTAACATCAATCTTGATGTATTTAATAACATAATAAAAAATAGTTCTTCTCAATCAGAATTACTATCAAATGCAAAAAACTATCTTTTATCACTACCAGACATAAGTATATCTAGCCTGGATCAAATTCAAAAATATTTAAGCTTAACCATGACTCCATTAGTCGGTGCTTCTGGTGCTGTATTTGGTATTCTTGCAGCTTTTGCTATTCTCTTTCCTAATACAGAATTCTTATTGTACTTTGCTATTCCTGTAAAAGCAAAATACCTTGTTGGTGCTTATTTTATTTGGGAGCTTTACCAAAGTTTTAATGGATCAGAAGGAGATAATGTCGCTCACTTAGCTCACGTTGGTGGAGCTATTGTGGGTGCAGTAATCATTTTATTTTGGAGAAAAAATGATAAACAAAATTTTTGGTAACCTCTAAGAAATTGATCAAAAATATTTACACATGAAAAATGAAGGAAACTTTTTTGAGAACCTAAAACACCAATATAACCACGGAGGAATGACAATAAGGTTAATATTCATTAACGTCTTTACCTTTCTAATAATTGGTACTTTTGGAGTTCTAGCAAATCTTTTTGGAGGTAATACAGGATACTATATTGATTTACTAAAAACTAATATATTTTCTCTAAACACAGACTTGGCAGAGGCAATTACCAAACCATGGGGATTAATCACAACAATGTTTTCTCACTTCGGACTTTTTCACCTATTAATGAACATGCTAATGCTGTTTTTTACAGGAAAAATGTTTCAACAATTCTTCTCTGCAAAAAAACTACTAAACATATACCTTTTGGGAGGGTTAATTGGTGGAATATTTGAAATTGTTGCAAGAATACTTTTCCCAGTATTAAAAACGGGAAACATCAATGTTGTTGGTGCTTCTGGCTCAGTCATGGCAATATTCATGGCTATAGCTTTCTATCGTCCTCAAATGAAAGTCATGCTATTCGGAATACTACCTGTGAAACTTATCTTTTTGGCTTTCGGTTTCCTTGCAATGGATTTATTTGCTTTAAACTCAATGGATGGAACAGCTCATTTCGCTCATATTGGAGGGGCTTTAATCGGAATTCTTTACATCAAAACGATGCATAAACCAAACAATCTACTAGATAGATTTACACGTTTTACGGATAAACTATTTCATTTCATCACCAATTTTAAACTCAAAAGTGAACCAAAACTTAAAGTTAAAAAAGGAGGTGCTGCAACCAACAATGTAAAACACCAAACAGATGAAGAGTTCAACTACAACAAAAAGCAACAACAAGAACAAACAGATAAAATTTTAGATAAAATTGCTCGATCAGGATACGAATCTTTGAGCAAAAAAGAAAAAGACTTTCTTTTTCAACAAAGCAACAAGTAAAATGGCCAAAAAAAAGTCTAAAATAAACTTTCTACTAAAGGTAATATCCACCTTAAGTATAGTCAGTACTTTACTTGCTTATTTATCACCTTATGTCCATCCTGAATCTTTATGGGTTCTACCGTTTTTCGGGTTATCCTACCCTATCCTATTTTTCATCAACCTTCTATTGACAGTTATATGGTTTTTTAAAAGGTCTAAATGGTCGATTACATTCTTAATAATTCTTTTTATTGGAACACCAATTAACCTTCGTTTTTTTGCGCTTGGGAATCCTAACATAGTTCCTAAAGAGAAAAATCAGTCGCTTCACGTAATGAGCTATAATGTTCAATTATTTGGTCTTTATAATTTTGACTTGAAATACGACTTACAAAACAGAGACTCTATTCTTCACTATATAGAGAAAGAAAATCCTGACGTTATATGCTTTCAGGAGTTCTACTATAAAAACAAACCAACAAAATTTAACACAAAAGATACTTTAATATCAAGTCTCAAAATAAAAGACTACCACGAAAAATACAGTTTCAATAAAAATGGAAAAAGGCATTTTGGAATAACCACTTTATCCAAACATAAAATCATTTCCAAAGGAGATGTTATTTTTGAAGACGATGAAAAACTTAGCGAAGACAATTACTGTATCTATACGGACATTATAAAAAACAGAGATACTTTTAGAATTTACAACACTCATTTTCAATCCATTAAATTTAAAAAAGAAGAGTATGCTCTTTTTAGCCCTGATAAAGAAGAAGAATTATCTAAAAAAAAATCTGCCTTAATGTTAATGGTTTCAAAACTCAGAAAAGCTTTTCCTATTCGAGCAAACCAGGCACTTACTGTAATTGATCACGTGCATAAATCTCCATACCCTGTCATCATTTGTGGAGATTTTAACGACACCCCATTATCCTTTACTTACAATCAATTCAATGAAAAATATGTAGATGCTTTTAGGAATAATGGTTATGGAATCGGAAAAACATTTGTAGGTAAAATTCCCGCAGGAAGAATCGACTATATTTTCCATTCCAAAAACTTAAATTCTTATCAATTCAAATTACAAGAAGAAGTCTTTAGTGACCATAGAGCTATTTCTTGTAAAGTATATAAGAAACAAGAAAATAAATGAGCATAGATAAAAAAAGTTTAGAGAAAGCATATTATTTATTTGATTCAAAAGATATTGAACAGATTGAAATTGGAACAACAAAAGGATTGCAGCAATTACATAAGTATCTATTTGAAGGTCTATATGATTTTTCAGGCCAAATAAGAAAAGTCAATATTTAAAAGGTGGTTTTAGGTTTGCAAACGCATTATACCTCAATGAAATTTTGGTTAAAATTGAAGAAATGCCTGAAAATAATTTTGAAGAGATAATTGAAAAATATGTTGAAATGAATATTGCTCACCCTTTCATGGAAGGCAATGGTAGAACAATGCGAATATGGTTAGATTTAATTTTAAAATCAAGAATTAAAAAACTTGTAAATTGGCAATTTGTGGATAAGACTCTATATTTACAAGCTATGGAAAGAAGCCCAATTAACGATCTAGAAATAAGAACCTTATTAAACAACAACTTAACAGAAGACATTAACAATAGAGAAGTTATTTTCAAAGGAATTGAACAGTCATATTACTATGAAGGATATAAAAAAGAAGATTAATATGTAATGTACTATATTGAAAAACAAACATTAAGCATTTCCCATTAAAAAAAAACTACCTCAACCTAACCTCTGTTCCAATTGGTAATTCTTCAGAACTATTGAAACCATCATTTTTACGAAGTAACCTTTTCAATTTAATCGCCTCTCTCTGAGAGATATCCTTTAGCGAAATATTATATTTTGAAACCGTAAACTTTGCTTTTCTTTCTTTTGCTCTTATTTTTTTAGGTTGAATGTAAATTACATCTCCTTCTTTCAAGACTTCTTTTTTGGAACTAAAATCATTGTATTTATACAATTGCCATAAACTAAGCCCTACTTCTTTTGAAATTTTATAATACGTATCTCCATTTTTGGCTACCACATATTTTACTTTGTTCTTATGAACCGATATAGTTCTAGTTAATGAAACTGATTTTTCAGCAATTGGCTGAAGTTTTCGTTCAACAGATGGTACTCCCAACTTATCCAATTCAAACAAATCTAATCTTTCAATTATTTCAATCAATAAATGAGGGTATTTTTGATTGGTAGCATAACCAGCTTCTTTCAAACCTTTTGCCCACCCTTTATAGTCTGTAAGTTTTAAATCAAACAAACGATTATACCTTGACTTTCCAGTTAAAAACTCACTATGATCTACATAAGATAGCTCTGCGTTATCATAAACACGAAAACACTCTCCTTTTGTATCATCATCGAAATAGATTTTTTCACCTTCCCAGCCGTGACATTTTATACCAAAATGATTATTTCCTTTTTTAGCCAACATTGAATTTCCACTCCCACTTTCCAGTATACCTTGCGCTAAAGTTATACTTGCAGGAATCTTAAAGTCAATCATTTGTTGAACAGCTATTTGTTTCCATGCATCTACATAATCCAAATTACTCATTCTAGAATCTTTAGAGTAACCCGATAAGCAAAAACCTAAAACCAATATAAAAAACAACAACTTCTTCATAACACGCCTATTTGTTTTAATACTACGGAAAATGAAAGTAATAGTTACACTATCAAACCGTTTACATAAATATTTTACCGTTAAAAAAATAATTCAACATAAAGGACAAACATTTTATAATTTCACAAAAAACAAAATTAAATGATTGAAGTAGTCGACCTAAGAAAAGAATTCACGCTTTCTAAACAACAGAAAAAAGAATTAAACACCAAAGATGATAAAGCTATCGCTGTTGATGGAATTTCTTTTAAATGTGAACCTGGACGTGTCTTTTCACTGCTTGGTCCAAACGGTGCAGGAAAAACGACTACTTTACGAATGCTTTCCACCATATTTAAACCAACCAGTGGATCGGTAACTATTGCAGGAATTGATGCTATCAAACATCCCGAAGAAGCTCGAAAAAAGATTGGTTTTTTAACTGGTTCTACTGGTTTATACGCTCGGTTAACCCCAAACGAATTGATAGAATATTTCGGTTCATTATACGGTTTACCTAAAAATGAAATCATTCAACGAAAAGAAAAACTTTATGACTTACTGGACATGAACGATTTCCAGAACAAGCGTATTGGAAAACTAAGTACTGGAATGAAACAAAAAGTTTCTATTTGCAGAACCATGATTCATGATCCTGAAGTAGTAATTTTTGATGAACCAACAAGCGGTTTAGATGTTATTACAGCTGAAAACATAATCAAACTAATTTCTGATTGTAAAAAAGAGGGGAAAACAGTTATTTTTTCAAGTCACATCATGAGTGAAGTTGATTTACTTTGTGACGATTTAGCAATAGTTCACCAAGGAAAATTACTGTATAACAATAGTATGGAGGAATTTAGAAAACAAATGACAACTGAAAATTTAACTTCTGAATTCATCCGCATTGTGAAAGAAAATAACGTAAACGAATACTCAATCTAAACCTATTATAATGATTTTCAATATATTTAAAAAAGAATTAAAGGATACACTCAGGGATAAACGAACAATTATGATGATGATTGTAATTCCTGTTTTAGTATTCCCAGTAATAATGAATGTTTTTGTAAGCATCTCGAGTTCCTTTCAAAAAGAAGCACAAGAAAAAGCACTAAAAATTGGATATGTTGGTTCTGATCAAGATTTGATTATTAAGAAACTGGAAGATTGCCCAAGCTTTTTAGGTAAAAAGGAAATCCTTTATTTTTCTGACTCTACAGAACTAGCAAGTGCATTACAAATTGATTCTCTGCAACTTGGAATTCTTACAAAAGGATCTTTTGAGTCTTCAGAAAGCAAACCATTCCCTCAATTAAAAGTAGATGTACTTTACGATGCTACAGAGCTAGGCATGAAAGAAAGGGCTCAAGGCTATATGGATTTCATCGAAAGAGAAGAACGAAACAAACGTTTGGACTTCTTACAAATAGATGAAGAAAAAGTCACTCCAATAAAGTCAAGCTATATCAACGTTGCTACTTCCAAAGAAATGATTGGAAAACTTGCCGGAGGAATCTTACCTTATGTATTTATAGCATTTGGATTCATTGGTTGTATGTATCCAGCTATTGATTTATTTACAGGGGAAAAAGAGCGTGGAACAATTGAAACATTATTAACCACACCAGTTTCAAGATTAAAAATTCTTATCGGAAAAATGGGTGTAGTAGTTCTTTCTGGTTTACTTGCATCTTTATCCGCACTACTCGGACTCTACTTATCCATTGAAGTATTTCAGCTAGTAGATGATCCAGAGTTACTTAATGTAATCCATAGTATTTTAAGTCCAAGTTTTATTTTCGTTTTGTTCTCCCTTTCCTTACCGTTAACAATATTTTTTGCAGGTGTAATGATCCCTATCGCTATTTATGCGAAAACATTTAAAGAAGCACAAAGCATTATCACTCCATTAAACATCGTGATGGTTTTACCAGCAATGGTCGGTTTCTTCCCAGGGATAGAATTAAACACAACCACAGCTTGTATTCCTGTCGTAAATGTTGTACTCGCTACAAAAGAATTAATCGCCGGAACTTTATCAAATGGTTTATTGGTACTCAGCTTCTCTATTATGGTTTTATTAGCAGTAATTGCGGTACTTGTATCTTATAAGCGTTTTGATAATGAAACGAATGTGGTGAGCTAGTATATTAGTTGTTAGTTGTTAGTTGTTAGTTGTTAGTTGTTAGTTGTTAGTTGTTAGTTGTTAAAATTAAACGATAAATTCATTAAGCATTAACAATTAATCATTTCTTCATGTTTCTCGGATGGAATGAAATAATAGCTTCTCTAAGGAAACTTTGATCTAAGTGCGTATATATTTCTGTAGTTGTAATGGATTCATGTCCTAACATTTCTTGAATCGCCCTCAAATTTGCCCCTCCTTCAAGCATGTGTGTTGCAAAAGAATGCCTGAAAGTGTGAGGAGAAATAGATTTTTTCATTCCTATCTCTTCTGCTAATCTTTTGATAATTGTAAAAATCATCACCCTCGTCAGTTGAGCTCCCCTCCTATTTAAGAAAACTATGTTTTCATTACCTGGCTTAATTTTTTGATGTCTTCGAAAAGAGTTGTTATAAATTTGAATTTCTTTTTTAACAGATGGGCTTACAGGAACTAAACGTTCTTTATTTCCCTTTCCAATTACTCGAATAAACCCTTCATCAAAATAGAGTTGAGAGAATTTTAGGTTTACTAATTCGCTTACACGTAAACCACACGAATACAGTGTTTCAATTATTGCTTTGTTTCGATGCCCCTCATCTTTAGATAAATCAATTGCGTCAATTAATTCATCTATTTCTTCAATAGAAAGCACTTCTGGTAACTTCCTTCCAATACTAGGCATTTCCAACAATTCACTAGGATCACTTTCGATTTCCCCTTCCAAAATCAAAAAACTAAAGAAATGCTTTACACCACTTATAATTCTTGCTTGTGACCTCTCGCTTAAACCTAAATCATATAACTCAGCAACAAATCCTTTTAAATCATCAAAAGTTACCTCCTTAGGTTCAATGTTTTTTGCTGATGAAAAGTCCGATAATTTAGATACGTCATTTTGATAAGCAAATATGGAATTTTCTGCTAGTCCTCTTTCAATTTTCAAATATGAAACAAAATGCTTAATATAGCGTTCCCAATTCAACATGTATATGCGTATCTTAATAATTAACGGTCCAAATTTAAACTTAATCGGTCAACGTGAACCACAAATATATGGTATTCAAACATTCGAAGCATATTTGGAAGAACTAAAATCTAGATCAAGCCATCAAATTGACTATTTTCAAAGTAATATTGAAGGTGAAATAATTGACGAACTCCAAAGGTCGAACCATGATGGAATACTCATAAACGCAGGGGGGTATACACATACCAGTGTAGCAATTAGAGACTGTATCAAAGGAATTGGTAAAACGGTTATAGAAGTTCACATTTCTAACATTACCGAAAGAGAGTCTTTTCGACATGAATCTTTCCTTTCTCCCGTTTGTTCAGGATGTATTTTTGGGTTTGGATTAAAAGGTTACGAATTAGCTCTAAACTATTTCAATTAACCGATCAATTGCGTATACAAGGCCTGATTTTCATTCAAATATTCATACTTGAAATTGTAATGAATTAAGCGTTCACAAATTGCTTCAAAATCTTCTTTGTATTTTAGTTCAATACCTAATACAACAGGTCCACTTTCTTTGTTGTTTTTTTGTGAATACTGAAAATAAGTAATATCATCATCCGGTCCCAAAACATCACAAACAAAAGTTTTCAAAGCACCTGGTCTCTGAGGGAACTGAACTAAAAAATAATGTTTTAATCCTTCGAAGAATAAAGAACGTTCTTTAATTTCCTCGGTTCGCATAATGTCGTTATTACTTCCACTAACAACACAAACCACATTTTTACCTTTAACTTGTTCTTTATACAGTTGTAATGCTGAAATCGTTAATGCTCCAGCTGGCTCAACAACTATTGCTTCTTCATTATATAGCGATAGAATCGTACTGCAAACTTGACCTTCAGGAATTGCTAATACATCATCCAATTGATCGCGGCAAATCTCAAATGTTTTATCACCCACTCTTTTTACAGCGGCTCCATCAACAAATTTGTCAATTGACTCAAGAGTTGTGTTTTTTCCATTTGCTATTGAAGTTTTCATAGAAGTAGCTCCAGCAGGTTCAACACCTATTATTTTGGTAACAGGACTTATACTTTTAAATACAGTACAAATACCAGCAGCTAAACCTCCACCTCCAATTGGAACAAATATATAATCAATCGGTTGAGTTAAATCCTGTAAAACTTCTATACCAACTGTTCCTTGACCAGCAATAACCATTTCGTCGTTAAAAGGGTGAATAAAAGGTTGCTCATGCTCGACTGAAAACTTAATTGCTTCATTATAACAATCATCAAAAGTATCTCCTACTAAAACAACCTCCACCCAATCTTTTCCAAAAACTTGAACTTGTTTTATTTTTTGCTTAGGAGTAGTAATTGGCATAAAAACAGTTCCTTTTACTTCTAAAACTTTACAAGAATAAGCTACTCCTTGAGCGTGGTTTCCCGCACTAGCACAAACAATACCTAAAGACTTTGAATTATCAGAAAGGTGAAACATTTTATTATATGCACCTCTTAATTTATAAGATCGAACAAGCTGTAAATCTTCTCTTTTTAAGAAAATAGAAGCTTCGTATCTTTCTGATAAATTTGTATTCAACATCAAAGGAGTGTGAAAAGCTACGTTTTCTAAAACTTTCTTTGCTGATTTTACATCTTGAAGAGTAACCATTTTTATTAATTTTTAATAATGAATGTTTAATGTTTGGTTAGAAATTATACTTAAACAATTAAAACACACTCCCTAATAACTAAAAGTGTTTTGTATTCGTTATTTATCAATTTCACAAATACAAAACACTTCAACCTATTTTTAATTCTCTAATTGTTAGAATATAAAACTAATATCTATTTACTAACATTCTAATTGCTAGAAAGTGCCTTCATCTCAGTCATAGCTGCTCTTAAAACAGCTCCAACTTTTTCAATAGAATGGTTTCTGATTGTACTATTAACATTAATAATTTCTAGATTATCAACACCATTATCTTTACCTTCATTGAAATTGTGTCCAATTACAGAAGTATCAATTTTCTTCATGAAATCAGTTAATAAAGGTTTACAAGCATGATCAAACAAATAACATCCGTATTCAGCTGTATCTGAAATCACTCTATTCATTTCGAATAGTTTTTTACGAGCAATCGTATTAGCTATAAGAGGAGCTTCATGTAATGATTCATAGTAAGCTGAATCAGCTTTAATCCCTGCCTCTACCATAATTTCATAAGCTAATTCAACACCTGCACGAACAAATGCAACCATCAATAATCCATTATCAAAAAATTCTTGTTCTGTTAACTTGGCATTTGCTTCTGTTTTTTCAAACGCAGTTTTTCCTGTTGCTGCTCTCCAAGTTAATAAATCTTTATCCTCATTTGACCAATCAGCCATCATTGTTGAAGAAAATACCCCACTCATAATATCGTCTTGGTGCTTTTGAAATAACGGACGCATAATTTCTTTAAGTTCAGAAGACAATTCAAACGCTTTTAACTTAGCAGGATTAGATAAACGGTCCATCATTGCAGTAATACCACCTTGTTTCAGAGCTTCTGTAATTACCTCCCAACCATATTGAATTAAAGTTGCAGCATAACCAGCTTCAATTCCTTTTTCTACCATTTTATCAAAACATAAGATGGAACCTGTTTGCAGAACACCACATAAAATAGTTTGTTCTCCCATTAAATCAGATTTCACTTCTGCTACAAAAGAAGATTTTAAAACTCCAGCTTTGTGCCCACCAGTTCCAGCAGCATATGCTTTAGCCAAGTCCCAACCTTTACCTTCTGGGTCATTTTCAGGGTGAACAGCTATCAATGTTGGAACCCCAAAACCTCTTTTATATTCTTCTCTTACCTCAGTACCTGGACATTTTGGAGCAACCATAATTACAGTGATATCTTTTCTAATCTGCATTCCTTCTTCAACGATATTAAATCCGTGAGAATATGAAAGCGTAGAACTCTGTTTCATTAACGGCATTACAGTAGAAACAACAGCAGTATGTTGCTTATCAGGTGTTAAATTAATAACTAAATCAGCAGTTGGAATTAACTCTTCATATGTCCCCACTTCAAATCCATTATCAGTCGCATTTTTCCAAGAAGCTCTTTTCGATTCAATTGCCTCTTTTCTTAGTGTATATTTAACATCTAGACCTGAATCTCTTAAATTCAACCCTTGATTTAACCCTTGTGCACCACAACCAACAATTACAATTTTTTTACCTTTTAAAGCATTTACACCATCAGCAAATTGACTGATATCCATAAACTCACATACACCTAATTGGTTTAATTTTTCTCTTAATGATAATGTATTGAAATAATTTTCCATTTTTTATTATTTTTAAGCTTTTATTTTTTCTTCGTTCATATCTTCAATATGCTCCTCTAAAGTTTTCATAGGTTTTGAAATAGCTACCCTTCCAGACCTCACAAACTCCAGTAAACCAAAAGGTTTTAACTCATTAAATAAAACTTTAATCTCTTCAGGGTAGCCTGTTTTCTCTAAAATAGTAAACTCAGATTCAATAGTTAAAATTCTTGCATGATGAGCTCTGACAATTCTTTCTGCATCTCCACCACTAGCAATCATTTTAGTAGGCAACTTGTACAAAGCAATCTCCTGATAGACAACTTCGTTATCTGCATGATAGAAAGCTTTGACCACTTCAATTTGTTTTTCAATTTGTGAAACCACTTTACGAACAACTTCTTTTGGCTCTTTGACTACAATTGTATAACGGTGTATACCATCTATTTCAGATTCAGAGGCTGTTATACTCTCAATATTGATATGTCTTCTTGTAAAAATAATAGTGATTCGATTTAACATCCCTACACTATTTTCTGTGAATACAGATATATTATATGCGCTTTCCATAAACTCTTATTTTAATCTAATTTCAGAAACAGAAGCTCCAGTAGCAACCATTGGGAACACATTTTCCTCTTGTTCTACGACAACTTCTAATAAAAATGCTTCTTTACTACTTAACATTTCATCTAAAGCACCTGTTAATTCAGGTCTGGTATCAATTCTTTTTGCTTCAACACTATAACCTTTAGCTATTTGAATAAAGTTTGGATTAACAATATCCGTAAACGAATACCTTTTTTCAAAGAATAATTCTTGCCATTGCCTAACCATTCCTAAAAAATTATTATTTAATATCAATATTTTAATATCAATATTAAACTGTAAAATAGTTCCCAACTCTTGAATTGTCATTTGAAAGCCACCATCACCTATAACAGCGACAACAGTTGCTTCAGGATTACCAAGTTTAGCTCCGATTGCAGCAGGTAAAGAGAACCCCATTGTTCCTAGACCTCCAGAAGTTATGTTAGCATTTTGCCTTTTATAACTATAATATCTTGAAGTAATCATTTGATGCTGTCCAACATCTGTTACTACTATTGCCTTACCATCTGTTTTTTCGGATAACATATTTATAACTTCGGCCATTTGTAGACGGTCATGCTTTGGATGTATTGCATCATCAACAACTGTTTCAAACTCAATTTTCTCAGCATCTCTAAACTCTTGTATCCAAGCTTCATGAGTTCTACTTTCTACTTCTTGAGTTAATAAAGCTAAAGCTTCTTTTGCATCTGCATGAATAGAAACTTCATTTGTTACAATCTTATTCAATTCAGCAAAATCTATGTCAACATGAATTATTTTAGCTTGTTTTGCATATCGCTCAACATCTCCAGTTACACGATCATCAAATCGCATTCCAACAGCAAATAAAACATCACATTCATTCGTTTTTATATTAGGAGCATAATTACCATGCATTCCTAGATATCCGACATATAAAGGGTGATCAGGTGGAAATGCTCCCAAACCTAATAAAGTTGAAGCTACTGGAATACCTGTTTTTTCAGCAAAATCCAATAATTCCTTCTCAGCATTTGATAAAACAACACCTTGTCCAACTAAGATATAAGGTTTCTTAGCAGAATTCAACAATTTTGCAGCATCAGAAATTGCAGCTCTATTTATTAGAGGTTTTTGAAAATAACTTCGTATGTCTGTACAAAACTCATATTCAAAATCCATCATTCCAAATTGAGCATCTTTTGTAATATCAATTAGAACTGGCCCTGGTCTTCCTGTTTTTGCTATAAAAAAGGCCTTTGCTAAAGCAACTGGGATATCTTCCGCTCTTTTGACTTGAACATTCCATTTCGTTACAGGCATGGAAATCCCAATAACATCTGTTTCTTGGAAAGCGTCTGTTCCTAATAAATGAGATGCAACCTGACCAGTTATACAAACTAGTGGTGTTGAATCAATCATTGCATCTGCTAATCCAGTAATTAAATTTGTTGCTCCAGGTCCTGATGTAGCAAAACACACTCCAACTTTCTCTGAAGTTCTTGCAAAACCTTGAGCAGCATGAATTGCTCCTTGTTCATGACGAACTAAAATATGATTGACATCCTCTTTAAAATCATATAAAGCATCATAAATTGGCATAATTGCACCACCAGGGTAACCAAAAACAGTATCTACACCTTCGGCAACTAAACTTCTTATAACCGCTTCAGCTCCTCTTATTTGACTCATCTTATTTTTAATTTAAGACGAAAAGAATAATGACATAAGACTTTAACTTTTCGTTCTATCGTTTGTTTATATTAATTAATCTCTATTTACGCTTTAACAAATCATTAATCGCTGACTGCAAAACTTATTTATCTGTAATACAACCCTCTGAAGCAGAAGCAACATACTTTGCATACTTATACAAAATACCTTGATTAACTTTCAGATTTGGTTTTTTCCAATTAGACCTTCGTTCAGCTAAAACTTTATCATCAACTTTTAATTCTATTGTATTATTCACAGCATCAATTGAAATAATATCTCCATCTTCAACAAGAGCTATATTTCCTCCTTCAATAGCTTCAGGCGTGATATGTCCTACTACAAATCCATGAGACCCTCCTGAAAACCTTCCATCTGTAATCAAGGCAACTTGATCTCCTAGCCCTGCTCCCATTATAGCAGAAGTTGGTTTTAACATTTCAGGCATACCTGGTCCACCTTTCGGTCCACACATTCGAATAACTACAACATTGCCTGGCTTTATCTTACCATTTTTAACACCATCTACGACACTGTATTCATCTTCGAAAACAACAGCAGAACCTTCAAAATATTCTCCTTCATTTCCACTTATTTTTGCTACAGACCCTTTTTCCGCTAAATTGCCGTATAAAATTTGTAAATGACCACTTTGTTTGATAGGTTTTTCTACTGTTAAAATTATTGACTGACCTTCTTTCAAACTTGGAACATCTGATAAGTTTTCAGCGACAGTTTTACCTGTAACAGTCAAACAATCACCATGAAGCAAATTATTTTCTAACATATATTTCATTACACCTGGCACCCCACCTATGTTGTGTAGGTCTTCCATTAAAGATTTACCTGAAGGTTTTAAGTCTGCCAAGACAGGTGTATTATCACTTAATTTCTGGATATCATCAATCGAAACATCAATTCCTACTGAATGCGCCATTGCAATTAAATGAAGAACAGCATTAGTTGAACCTCCTAGAACAATCACGATTCTAATAGCATTTTCAAATGCTTTTTTCGTCATTATATCTCTTGGTTTAATATCTTTTTCAAGCAAAACTCTAATAGCCTTACCTGCATCTTGACATTCTTTTGCTTTATCTGGACTAAGAGCTGGATTAGAAGAACTAAAAGGTAAACTCATCCCCATTGCTTCAATTGCAGAAGCCATAGTGTTAGCAGTATACATACCGCCACACGCACCAGCACCAGGACAAGCATTTTTAATAATACCTTTAAAATCTTCTGGTGTGATTTTATTATTAATTTTTTTACCTAAAGCTTCAAACGCAGAAACAATATTTAAGTCTTCACCTTTCCATTTTCCAGGATGTATAGTTCCTCCATAAACCATTATAGCTGGTCGATTCAATCTTCCCATTGCAATAACAGAACCAGGCATATTTTTATCACACCCCATTACAGCAATCAAGCCATCATAATGCTGAGCACCACAAACAGTTTCAATAGAATCTGCAATAATATCTCTAGAGACAAGAGAATAGCGCATTCCATCTGTACCATTAGACATCCCATCACTAACGCCGATAGTATTGAAAATTAAGCCAACTAAATCTACATTTACAACAGATTTTTTTATATCTGCAGATAATTGATTCAAGTGCATGTTACAGGTGTTTCCTTCATAACCTGCACTAGCAATACCTACTTGAGCCTTTTTCAAATCCTCTTCAGATAAACCTATACCATACAACATAGCTTGCGCAGCTGGTTGAGTTTCATCTTGAGTTATTGTCTTACTATATTTATTCAATTCTGACATTTTATAATTTTAATTTAAATTGTTTTTATGATCAGTAATTACTTTTAACTAACACATAATTCCTAAAACCTGATTTCTAAAAACTAACTAAATATATAAATCTACATGCTCATTACTAGAAACTTTTCTCTTATAGGCTCTCTGTATTAAGTGACTTACTGATTCTTCCCACTTCATAGAAAAATCAGTATCGTTAAAACTCTTAATTCCTGTTATTTCAGTAGCTGTACCACAAAAGAAAGCCGTATCTGCTTCATACACTTCTTCAGGTTTAAACAACTTTTCAACAACCTCTATATTCAGCTCTTTTGCTATTTCGAAAACTGTATCCCTAGTAATTCCAGGTAATATATGACCTTTTGGAGCAGTTATCAACACCCCATCTTTTTCCATGAAAAAATTAGCACCTGGTCCTTCGGCAACATATCCATTCATATCAGTTAACAAAGCTTCATCGTAGCCTTTTGCTTTAGCTTCTGAAGTAGCCAAAATACTGTTCGTATAATGCCCAACAACCTTAGCTTCGATATGACATGATTTTGGATTAGGTCTTTCAAAGGAGGATAGGGAAATACTTAATAAATCATCACCTAAAAAATTCCCCCATTTCCATGCTAAAATCGCTACATGTACATTATCCGTTGGAGTTAAAGACATGTTCTCACCAAGATATACAATTGGACGAATGTAAGCATCTGTCAAGTTATTTTTTTCCAAAACTTTATATGCCGCCTTCTCTAACTCTTCAGCAGTAAACTCAATATCGATATGCATTTTTTTAGCAGAATAAATCAATCTATCAAAATGTTGTTTTGCCTTGAATATTCTGACACCATCAGATGAATTATAAGATCGAATACCTTCAAAAACTCCATTACCATAATGAAGAGTTTGGTTATATAAACCTGAAGAAATTTCATTTGCTAAAACAAATTCTCCATCCAAATAGACTACTGTTGACTTATTGAAATACATATGTTATATTTTATTTAAAAATAATCTCCTTTAATTAAGCTAAATTACACAAAAAAGCCTTTCTCAATTGAGAAAGGCTCTAGTATTATTCACAACAGTTACTTTCTCAATTTAAAAATTGAATAATCACAATAAATGAGGCGTAAATGAAGTTAAAAATCATAATTTAATTATTTATACAAATATAATAGTTTTATTAATCAGAAGATATACAGTATTAAAAATTGTCGTAAATGACTAACAAAATATCGTTTCACATTTTTTTAGTGGCGAAAAGTTAACTATTTCAAAACTGAAACCTTGAATGATCTCGAAACGGGTATTTTAAACTGTAATCTTGACATTTCTAATTTATAAGCTTGAGCTTTTCCTGTTACTTCTTCAACATATTTAGTATTTATCAAATATGATTTGTGTACCCTTTCAAAAGTCGTAGCATTAATCCTTTTTAAAATACCTTCAATTTTTTTTAACGAAATTCTTTCCATTGATTTTTTAACTTCGTCTTTATCATTAATATAATAAGTTACAGCATAATTATCATTAGCTTCAAAACATATTATTTTATTAGTTTTAACATCTAATAAAACCTTTCCATTTTCATTTGTCAACACAAAATCAATGTTTGTTTCTTCTATTAACTGATCTTGAGCAATTTCTTTTTCATTTTGGAATCCTAACGACTCTTTAACCTCACCTTCTTCTTTTGCCTTGTTATCCGACTTACTACCTAGAAATAAACTTGAAAGAAAAACAAATAATGTAGGTAGCAAAGAAGGGATAACAAATGATGAAATCAATACCAAATAAACATTTAAACTTTCTCCTACTATAATTGATACAAAAACACCACACAAAAAAGAACTAGTTAAATAGTTTAAAAAAACATAAGATTTAAGAAAAGTATTTTTAGCAAATAGTCTGTTAAAAAATACATTTAAACCTACTATTAGCAAAAAAGAGAATGAGTATAAAAAAAGCAGACTAAAATCGAACTTAAATAAAGAAAATACATCAAACACAAAAAGCATTACCACCTCGTAGATTCCAAACAAAAATGCTTTTAATATGTTCTTAGACATCAATAGTTTCATTTTATCCTAATTTATTTTTTATTTAACCCATAAATAACAAAACCAACAATAAATACTAGCAATAGTAAAAGAAAAATAGCAACCTTACTACTATATCTATTCAAATTAGCATTGTAATCCCTATCTTTTTCTAACAAACGAAGCTCTAATTCTTTTTTATTTAAGTCATTCTGATGCATCACTTCATTTAAACGATTTTGAACTTGAATTGAGTGTAAATCTGTAACATTGTCTAAATACTGCTTATATTTTGAGGATAATTTCTCCCAATCTTTTGTCTTCTCGTATACTTGAATTTGCAAACGATAAACATCTATTAAAAAACTTTCATTCTTAATAGACAAAAGATATAACTCAAGATCATGTAAACATTCAATCGCAGCCTCATAATCTTTAACTTTAAACAAATAATAACCTAAAGATTTTTGATACAAGAAATAAATTTCTTCATGTTTTTTAGTGATTTCAACTTGAATTTTATCTAGCAATCTTTTAGCATCAGATATTTGATTAATATTTAGATAAACATCAATCAATCCTATGTTTGCATACAGAACACCTTCTAAATTTTTGTGTTTTTTTTCAATAAGAAGACTATTACTAAAAAAACTCAACGCTAAATCAAAACTATCCACCTCATTATAACACTCTCCTAGATTATAATACCTAATTGACTTATTTAGTGGTTTATTAAACTTCTGCTCAATCCTTAAACTCTTTGTAAAATAACTTATAGCTGAAGTATAATTTCTTTGAAGCTTATATAGTACTCCGATATTATTATAAGCTGCAGATAACCTTTCATAATCCTTCCGCTTTTCTGTACTTTGAACAACAAACAAATTTTTATCCATTGCAGAACTATAAAAGCCTCTATCTTTGTAAATAATCGCTAAAATGGTATTAGCATTAATCTTTAAGGCAGAAGTATCATTATATTTTGAATTCTCAATTATTGATAAAGCAATACTTTCTGCTTTATTGTAATCTTTATTATCAAAACTTTCCGATAAACTTTTATTCAGATCCTCAATTACATCTTGACCATTTACAATTAAAGCAAACGGTAAAAAAAAGAATATTTTAATTAAAAAATAGCTATAAACTTTCATATGAAATGCTAAAATAAGACATTTTTAAACATAAATAACTGTTCACCACTTTAAAAAATATAAAAATAAAACTAAACCATTTACCATTTAACATCCTTTAAAGTATCTTTACAACGTATTACAGAGTTAGAGGTTGCCTTATGACTTTTATTTAAACTATCTTAAATGTTTAAATAAAAGTTTTTGATTACTAATTACATTTAATTTTTAATAATTAAACAACCATACTGATATTTATTCGTTATGTTAAAAAACCAAAACATGAGTTTAAAAAACATTTTACTAGTATTTATTACAATTACGATTTCTCCTATAGTATTCACTCAATTTGACATGAATACTAACAATGGACAAACAGTATCTGCAACTAATTGTACCGGAACATTAACGGATACCCCATCGGGTAATTATAGCTCAGGCGCAACTCAAACCATAACAATACAATCTCCAAATACAGGAGAAGGAGTTTGTCTTGATTTCAATCAGTGGGATTTAGACTTTTCTATTTTTGACTCCTACCCTAACAGCATGACTAATTTGAGGTTTTACGATGGTAACTCAACCTCCTCTCCTTTAATCGAAGGAGCAACAGGAGATTGGGACGTTAATCAGTCTAGTTCAATTGGTAACGAGTATGATTTTACAGGTCCAGGAATGGTTTGTTCATCTGGAGGACCATTGACTATTGAATTTGTTAGAAATGGAAGTGGTGCAGGTTTTTCAGCAAACATAAGTTGTCTAATCCCTCCAAGTACAAACTCTTGTACAATAAACATTAATGCTGATCAAACAACTATTTGCGATGGAGAAACAGTGAATCTTTCTGTAACAGGAGAATTAACCTCCCCTCTACTTGATAACAATTTTAATGACGGTACTATAGGTACTGGTTGGTCCAGTTCTATAAATGGTAGGTTTGATAACCCTTGTGAAGCCGGACTTGACGGATCAACTCATTTTTGGATCGGGACAAACCCTTCTCCTCGTGATTTTACATCTATACCTTTCGATGTCTCTTTAGGAGGAAGTGTCTATTTTGAGATTGACTTCTCAAATCAAGGGGATGGAGCACCTTGTGAAGGTCCAGATTTAACAACTGAAGGAGTGTATTTTCAATATTCAGTTGATGGTGGTGCCAATTGGATTACTTTACATTACTTTTTCCCTGAAGAATATACCGAAGGAAGTAATAACATTCATTCTTGGCAAGGTTACTATTTTGCAATTCCAGCAGCAGCTCAAACAGCAAGTACTCAATTTAGATGGACCCAAAGAAGAGCGAGTAGTAATACAACCGACCATTGGGGGTTAGACAACATAAAAATTGTTTCTCCTAAACAAACAACAATTAGAATTAAAGAAAATTCTCCAACAGGAACAGTAATTGCATCCTCATTAACCTCTCCATTAAACTACTCAGTAACACCATCATCTACAACCACTTACTACGCAACGATTTCAGATGGAGTAGATTCATGTACACAACAAGTAACCGTAACGGTTAACCCTTCTACTTTGCCTACATTTACACCTCCGTCAAACCTTTGTGAAAACGGTCCATCCTACAGTTTACCAACATCTTCTGAAGATATGCCAGCAATAACTGGATCATGGAATACAGCTCTAGCTACTACCACCTCTAGTGGGACAACTACCTTTACATTCACCCCTGCCACAGGACAATGTGCAAACTCAACCACAATGGACATTACTGTTGACCCTATTCAAACCCCTACTGTTTCTTGTGGAACTTCTACAAGTTCTTCTGTTCAGTTCAATTGGACAGCTTTAACAGGTGCGACAAGCTATGCTATAACTTACACAGTTAACGGAGGTGCTTCACAAAATGGCGGTTCAGTTGCTACTCCAACTTTTTCATTATCTAGTTTATCGCCTGGTGATGTAGTTGCTATTACAATTGCAACTACGGGAACTGGATGTTATGCCAATGGTTCAGGGTCGTGTACAGCTCAAGCTTGTACATCTCCTACTATTACAGCTCAGCCAGCCGCACATTCTGCATGTGAAGGTCAACCTGCTACTTTTAGTGTTACAGCTACTGGTGCTTCTGGTTACCAATGGGAAGTGAGTACAGATGGCGGAACGATTTATACTCCTTTAACAAATACAGGTGTTTATACCGGTGCAACTTCTGCTTCATTATCTATATCAGATAATACAGGACTTGACACTTATCTTTACAGAGTTGTTGTTGCAGAAACGAATGCTTTATGTCCGACAACTTCTTCAAATGCTTTATTAACAGCTACTACTATTGAGACTCCAACAATTACATGTGGAACTTCTACAAGTTCTTCTGTTCAGTTTAACTGGACAGCTTTAACAGGTGCGACAAGCTATGCTATAACTTACACAGTTAACGGAGGTGCTTCACAAAATGGCGGTTCAGTTGCTACTCCAACTTTTTCATTATCTAGTTTATCGCCTAGTGATGTAGTCGCTATTACAATTGTTACTACTGGAACTGGATGTTATGCCAATGGTTCAGGTTCGTGTACAGCTCAAGCTTGTACATCTCCTACTATTACAGCTCAGCCAGCCGCACATTCTGCATGTGAAGGTCAACC
>Ga0228634_1000438_pt1 | contig 31477 bp, 20 predicted proteins | sample 42DmetaG_FD_190063 | JGI IMG/M metagenome (GOLD analysis project Ga0228634, IMG submission 190063) | Seawater microbial communities from Monterey Bay, California, United States - 42D | ecosystem: Environmental > Aquatic > Marine > Coastal | place: USA: California | collected 2016-09-27 | reverse complement strand
GCTCAGGGATTAATTTTGTAGTTATCTCTCTTAAAAACAAACCTGTGTAATCAATCAAATTATCATGATTAAAAATAGAAGAAGGTTGATTTTTCTTAATTAAGTCGTTAACATATACTTTATTGGCATTATAACTTAATAAAACTTCGGAAGTAGCTCCATCATTTGTAAAAACATCTAAAAGATATTTACTCGATATCACTAACTTCCATTTTTTAATAGCCGCCAATATTTTGTTCGCATTAATGGATACCCATTCATTAGATGCTTTAACAAATTTAATTTTACAGTCATTCTTAAACTTCTTACCAGGCTTATTGATTAACTTTCCGTTAACATGAACACCTACTTCAAGAATCAACTTTTCAGCTTTTACTCTAGATTCAACTAAATTTAATTGAACTAATAATTTATCTAATCTTTCTTCCATTGCTAAACAAAGATACATTATGAAACATTGTAATTACTCTTTTTAAAAAATTTCATAACAATTCATTACATTTGTATAATTAATTTAATGAGGTGGAAACAGTATACATAACAAGACGAGAAAACTTTAATGCCGCTCACAAACTTTGGCAAGAAAACTGGTCTGAAGAAAAAAACATTGCTGTATTTGGAAAATGTAGCAATCATAATTGGCATGGCCACAACTTTACTATATATGTAACTGTTAAAGGAAAACCAAACCCTGAGACAGGATTCGTAATTAATCTAAAAGATTTAAGCGACATAATAAAAGAAGAAGTAATTGAGCCATTGGACCATAAAAACTTAAATTTAGATGTGCCTTTTTTAGAAGGTATATTAGCTTCCACTGAAAACGTGGTTATTAAGATTTGGGAAAGGATAGAAAAACCGATTCTAAATGCAGGTGGTGAATTAGCTAAAATCAAATTAGTGGAAACTGAAAACAATTACGTTGAATATTATGGAGGTAAACAACCTTTCTAATGATCACTAATTAAAACATAAAAAAATTGAAAAATTTCGAACCAAAAGAAGAAATAACGAATAAGATAGCTTCCCATTACGATGATATCTTAAAAAACATTGGAGAAGATCCGAATAGAGAAGGTTTGCTTAAAACTCCTGAAAGAGTAGCAAAGTCTTTACAATTTTTAACTCAAGGATACGAACAAGACCCTGAAGAAATATTAAAATCAGCTTTATTCAGCGAAGAGTATTCTGAAATGGTGATTGTAAAAGATATTGAGGTTTACTCTATGTGTGAACACCACATGTTACCATTTTTTGGAAAAGCCCACATTGCTTATATTCCAAATGGAACCATCGTTGGACTTAGTAAGCTTCCGAGAGTGGTTGATGCTTTTTCGAGAAGACTTCAAGTTCAAGAAAGATTAACTATTGAAATAAGAGATTGTATACAAAAAACTCTTAATCCAAAAGGAGTAGCAGTAGTAATAGAATGTACGCACATGTGCATGGCTATGCGTGGGGTTCAAAAACAAAACTCTGTAACTACATCAAGTGCTTTCACAGGTCTTTTTCTAGAAAACGATGCTACTAGAAAAGAATTTATAACGTTAATACAAGGTAAATTACATTAATAACTTTAAATTTAGATTATTATGAATGAAAATTTAAATCAGCAAAGTAGTACATACACAAAAGAAATTTCAAGAGAGTTTTTCAAGAATGTGTATGCGTATATGTTTGGAGCTTTAATAATATCAGGAGTACTAGCTTCATATTGCGGAACACCTGAATTCTTCACCAATTACTTTACAACTTCAGCAGGTGGAATCTCTCCTTTATTTTATGTAGTTATGTTTTCACCTTTAGCATTAGGATTGATTATTCAATCTGCATACATGAAACTATCTTACGCAACACTTCTTGGATTATTTGTTGCCTATTCCGCTTTAATGGGAGTTAGTTTGAGTGTAATCTTTTTAGTTTACGACTTACCTACCCTTGCTTCCACATTTTTTGTTTCAGCTGGAGCTTTCGCTGGTATGGCCATATTAGGGTATACTACAAAAACGGACTTATCTAAAATGGGAAGTATGCTTTACATGGTTTTCATTGGGATATTTATTGCTGGAATAGTAAACATGTTCATGCAAAATAGCATGATGGACTTTGTAATATCTGTATTGGGTGTATTTGTATTTACAGGTTTAACTGCATATCACATGCAACAGCTAAAAAACATTTCAAAAGAAACTTCTATTTCAAGTTTAGATAGACAAAAACTATCTCTTGTAGGCGGGTTAACACTCTATATTTTATTCGTGAACCTATTTCTATCTTTGTTAAGATTGGTAGGTGGAAGAGATTAGAAACCTTCTCTATAAATATTAAATAAAAAAAGGAGCTCAGGCTCCTTTTTTTTGTGATTACACTTTTTCAAATGAACTTTTTATTTGATCGATGTAATTTAATATTTTCTCTTTACCGAAAGAAGATTCACTAGAGGAAGTAAAAACAGGAGGAATTTCATCCCAATATTTTGTTAACTCTTTTTTGTACTTTGCTAGGTTTTTACCAAGTACAGAGCTAGATATCTTATCAATCTTAGTGAAAACAATGCAAAAAGGTATTTGCTTTTCACCACACCAATTCATAAATTCTACATCAATCTTTTGAGGTTCTAGCCTACAATCGATTAACACAAATACGTTCATTAATGTTTTACGTTGCAAAAGGTATTCAGAGATAAAAACTTCAAATTTTGCTCTTTCTTTTTTAGAAACTTTAGCGTAACCATAACCAGGTAAATCGACTAAATACCATTCTTTATTTATTTCAAAATGATTTATCAATTGTGTTTTCCCCGGTGTACTAGAAGTTTTCGCCAACTTCTTATTTCCTGTCAACATATTAATTAGGGAAGACTTACCAACATTAGACCTTCCAATAAAAGCAAACTCTAACTTTCCATCAGTAGGACATGACCTATGATCAGTATTTGAAACAACAAAACTAGCTTCTTTAATTATCATTTTCTTTTTTCTACAAAGTTAACTAAATTAAAAGATGGAATTAAAATAAATGAAAATCAGATTAAATGTTAAATAATTAAGTAAATAAGTATTAATCCGTTATATTTGTTTCCATAACAAACAGATAACATTATAGGCCATGAAAACACTTTTAGCAATTATTACTTTAGGATTTTTGTATTCTTGTTCAAACCAGTCAGAAAATAAAGTTATTAGAACAGAGCATGTTGAAAAAAACGAAAGTAAAAAAGAAATAGTTGTCCCAAATAGGGAACTTACGATGGAAGTGAGTGGAATGACATGTGTGATGGGATGTGGATCAAGTATAAGGAAAGAATTATACCAAACAAAAGGCGTAAGTGAAGTTGAGTTTGATTTTGAAGAAGAACGAGAAACAAATATTGCTAAAATCAAGTTTGATAAAAACATCGTTTCAGTGGAAGAAATGGTAAACATTGTAAACACAATGAATGAAAATCAATTTACCGTTGGAAAAACAGAGTCAAACTCTTTTGAAACAGAATATACAAACACAAATGAAGAGCATCCATCTTCATCTAAAGAAAATGAAAAAGAAGTAATTAAAACATCTTCATCTTTTAAAATAAATAGCTTCATTCCTTTACTTACCAAGTTTTTAACTAAAAACATATTTGATTTTAAAACAGTTACACTTTAGCTTAAGTTTTAATCATGTTGCTAAATCATAAAATATTTGGAAAAGGAGAGCCACTTGTAATACTTCATGGTTTATTTGGAAGCCTAGACAATTGGCTTACGCATGCAAAAAAGTTAAGTGAATATTATCAAGTTATCTTAGTAGATCAAAGGAATCATGGTCATTCAGATTGGAGCGATGATTTTAATTACTCATTATTATCTGATGATTTAAATGAATTATTAGATCATCTAGAACTTGATCAAGTTATACTTTTAGGTCATTCTATGGGTGGAAAAACTGCTATTGATTTTACTCAAAGATTTCCAAATAAAATCAAAAAATTAATTGTAGTTGACATAGGTATCAAAGAATACCCAATGCACCATGAAGCAATTTTAAAAGGATTAAATGCAATAGACCTAAAAGAGGTTAAAGTAAGGAGTGATGCAGCTAAAATACTCTCTAAGCATATTGAATCTGAAGGGGTTAAACAGTTTTTATTAAAAAACTTATACTGGATTCAAAAAGGAGAATTAGCGTGGAGAATAAATATTCCTGTTCTAGAAAGAAACATGGACAACATTCTTACAAAGCTAAATGAAACAGAAGTATTTGAACAAACGTTATTCATACGAGGTGCTTTGTCTAACTATATTATTGATGAAGACATTGATGATTTAGAAGCAGTATTTAATGATTTTCAATTAATAACAATAGAAAACGCAGGACATTGGGTACATGCAGAACAACCTGATAAATTTATTGAGTCAGTACTATCTTTTTGTTTACGCTAAATAATTCAATAGGATTTTTTGTTTAGTAATTAAAAATTGTAATATGTTCATTTTCTCTCAACTATAAACTTTTTTTAAATAAACCTAAAAGAATATTAAGGTATATTAACTAACTTTGACGATATATTTATACAAAAATATAATTAATGAAAAACAAACTATTTCTTCTTTTAATATTACCTCTCCTAACAGTAGCTAATATCTTTTCACAAATCGGTGGATTTACTGAGCCTGTTTTACTAGATAAAGATATTAATTCTGAAGCTGAAGAAGCTAGAGCTATCCTTTCTAATGATGGAACAAAAATATACTTTACTAGAAGTTTTGATGAGAATTCTACTGGAGGACTTTACGACCAAGAGACATGGTCTGCAGAGATAAAAGATGGTAATATAAAGAAGAGCGCTCCAATTTCAACATTTAATAATAAATTTAACAATTCAATTGTAGGTATAAGCAACGATGGCAAAACTCTATACCTTTTAGATGCCTATTCAGGGAAAAAGGATGACAAAAAAGGATGTTCTGTATCTAATTTTGAAAATGATTCTTGGAGTAAACCAATGCATTTAGATATTACAGATTTAGACATCGATGGAGAGTTTTATGGTTTTTATGTTACAAAAAATGAGAAAGTTATAATTATATCTTATTCCGGGCCTAATTCTTTGGGAGAGGAAGATTTGTATGTAAGTGTAAACGAAAATGATTCATGGGGGAAACCAATTCATCTAGGGAGCCAAATAAATACAGCAGGTTATGAAATTTCACCATTTATCAATGAAAGCCTAGATACTCTTTTCTTTTCAAGTAATGGAAGAGGTGGAGAAGGTGACGCTGATATTTTTTATTCTATAAGAGGAGAGAACTCCTGGACTGAGTGGTCTGAACCAAAAAATCTAGGTCCAATCATCAATTCTTCTAAATTTGATGCTTATTTTACAATGCATGGCTCTACTGCATATTGGTCAAGTAATAAAGAAAGTGAAAGAACCGATATTTACAGTGCTACGATATTACCTCCAGCACCAATTGAAATAACAACGGATATTAAAATGCCAACATCATTCGATGCAACTGATGGAGAGGTTAATATAACTGTTTCAAGTGGTGAAGGTCCATTTGAAGTATTATGGTCAGATGGATCATCTGATATGAATCGAACAGGATTAGGTGGAGGATCCTATTCAGTTACTATTACTGATAAATTTGGCATTTCTAAAACAATAGAATTCGAAGTTGAAAAACCTGAGATGAAGCAGAAGGATTTAAATAATCTTTTAGTAAATGTTAACCCAATTTACTTCGACTTAGGAAAACATAAAATTAGAGAAGATGCAAAAACCGAATTAGATAAAATCATTAAAATAATGAATGATAATCCTACAATTCAGATTGAACTAGGTTCGCATACAGACTGTATTGCTAGCAAGAAATATAACATGAGGTTATCTAACAAAAGAGCTAAATCATCAGCTGACTATATCAAGCAAAAAATCTCGAACCCTAATCGTATTTCAGGACAAGGTTATGGAGAAACGATGTTAAAAGTTGATTGTCCTTGCGAGGGTAAAATTAAGTCAACATGTAGTGATGAAGAACACCAGATGAATAGACGAACAGAGTTTGTTTTAATTGAAGAAGGTAGCCCTAAATATGCAGAAATTGTTATTGAAAAAGTTACACCTTCTAACCCTAATAATACTGTAAAAGTAAACTATAACACAGATAAGAGTAAAAAAACAAACTGGTTGACTGATATTCCAGTTACTGATGAACAAAAAGAGAATATTAAAAATGGTTTTTATATTGTTCAAAAAGGCGAAACATTATATAGAGTTGCTGTAAACACGGGTGTTACTACAAATGATTTACGTAGATTAAATAATTTACAATCTAATAGTATTAAACCAGGTACCAAATTAAAATTAAAATAATTGGTACGAAGGTTGGATAATTAAAGTTAGTTCTATTTGGTGTTACCCAAAGGTACCTTACAGTTAATTGACTTTAATTATGCGTTTACTCTTTTTATTTATTTTTCTCAACACTTTCAATACTTGGAGTCAAGTCATTTTTGATAAGACCACCCATGATTTTAATGAGATATCAAGTAATAGTGAAAGGTTTGTAGATATACACCTAACGAATAAAGGAGAAAAAAAAGAATATATTCTAAGTGTTAAAAAACCTAGTAATGTCGTTTACCTAGTTAATGGGCAATTTATTGAACCAGATAGTTCTTTAACAGTAAGACTTCAAGTTAATCCAACAATCAAAGGAAGGTTCAGCTATGAAGTGAAAATTTACACAAGTGATAAAGATGATGCAACTATCGTTAAGTTAAAAGGTAATCTAACCGAAATTAAAAAAGCGATAAACCCATTTCAGGCTTGTCCTGATTTTAATTCAACACCTAAAAAGAATCAAAATAACAACTTTGATTTAACAGTAATTACTATTGATAAATCAACTAAAAAGCCAATTGAAAACTCGATAGTTAGTTTACTTCAAAATGGTGAAGCAAAATGGACATTAAATACAAATATCAAGGGAGAAATCACTCAAAAAAGTGAACTTGGATTCAGCTACTTTTATGCCAATCATCCAGAATATTACCCAAATGAAATTGCAGGATATGTAAACTTTAAAAGGAACTATGTAGTAGTTGAATTAGATAAAAAGCCACAACCAACGGTAGAAGAATCCTCTACTCCAATAAAACCGATTCTTATAGCTGAAGAGAATACCCCAAAAGAAGCATTAGAAAAAGAATTACAAATAGAGATTGAGGAACAAATTGACACATCGACTCTACAACCTTTAAAATTAAAAGAATTAGACGAAAATGACTTTAATGACTACAATTTTAAACCAATAAATGTAACATTCATTTTAGATATATCAGCATCTATGCGAGCTGGCGAAAAAATGGAATTAATGAAGTTCTCCTTATTACAATTGTCTGAAATGTTAAGAGAACAAGACAAATTAACTATTGTTACCTATGCATCTGAATCAAGAGTGTTATTACCAACAACAAAAGGGAATGAAAAAGAAGAGGCAAAGATAGCAATTCAAGGTTTAAGGGCAGGTGGAATGACAGCAGGAGGAGCTGGGATTAAAATAGGGTATAAACAAACTCTTAAATCTTTTATAAATGACGGAACAAATCAAATTATTATTATTACAGATGGTGATTTTAATAGAAATTCTGGCGATTATAAAAAATACATAAAGAAATACAAAAAGCGAGGAATTAACATGTCAGTAGTTGGAATTCTAAACTCTGAAAAAGATAAAAAAGCAATGAAAGAAGTTGCTGAACTAGGAGGCGGTAGGTATATTCCAATCTTTAAACTATCTGATGCAAAAAACAATTTAAAACAAGAAATTCGTTTCCTATCATTTCGATTATAAAAAAAATAAATAATTGTTTTGAAATATCATTTTTAATTAGACATTTGTATTAATTATAAATGTTAAAATGAGAACTAAATACATTGATTTAATCGAACAGACGTTTGATTTTCCACAAGATGAATTTACCCTTAGAGAAGAAAGATTATTTTTTCATGGAATAGATTTGATGAGACTTATAGAGGAGTACGGCACACCATTAAAATTTAACTATTTACCTCAAATATCAAACAATATTCAAAGAGCTAAAGGTTGGTTTAGAGAAGCCATACACAATTTAGGCTATGGAGGGAATTATCATTATTCTTATTGTACAAAAAGCTCTCATTTTTCTTTTGTGTTGGATGAAGTATTAAATAACGATGTTCACATAGAAACATCATCCGCATTCGATATCGATATTGTCCAAAATTTATATAATTCGGGAAAATTAACGAAAGGAAGATATATCATTTGTAACGGATTCAAAACAAAAAAATATGTCGAAAATATTGGAAAACTAATTGACGATGGCAATTTAAATGTAATACCAGTTGTTGATAATATTGAGGAATTAGAACTATTATTAAACTCAACCAAAAAAGAAATCAGTATTGGAATAAGAATTGCTTCTGAAGAAGAACCTAAATTTGAATTTTATACCTCAAGGCTTGGGATTAGATACAAAGATATCATTCCTTTTTATGAGAAAATGGTAAAAAATAATCCAAGGGTTAAAATAAAGATGCTCCATTTTTTCATCAATACAGGAATTAATGATACTGCATACTACTGGAATGAATTAACCAAGTTACTTCGTATTTACAGTGATCTTAAAAAGGTCTGTCCAACACTAGATTCTTTAAATATAGGAGGAGGATTTCCAATTAAAAAATCTCTTGGTTTTGAGTTTGATTATGCTTACATGGTGAAAGAAATACTGACACAAGTAAAAAGAGTTTGTATTGATGACGATATTCCCGACCCTGATATTTTTACAGAGTTTGGATCATTTACTGTTGGAGAAAGTGGAGGAGCAATTTTTAATGTTATTCATCAAAAGCAGCAAAATGATCGTGAAAAATGGAATATGATTGATTCTTCTTTCATGACGAACTTACCTGATACATGGGCAATTAATCAACGTTTTATACTTTTACCAATTAATAGGTGGCATGATGATTATGAAAGAGTATTGTTAGGAGGATTAACCTGTGATAGTGATGACTATTACAATTCAGAACAACATTCAAATGCAATATATCTACCAAAGTTTAAAAAGGATAAATCTTTATATTTAGGTTTTTTTAATACCGGAGCATATCAAGAAACAATTGGGGGTTATGGTGGCTTAAAACATTGCTTAATTCCAGAGCCAAAACACATCTTAATAAAAAGAGATGAAAATGGTAAACTAAACACAGAATTGTTTTCACATGAGCAAACAGCTGGTGATTATCTTAAAATATTAGGTTACAAAGGAGAAAATCAAGAATAATATCTTTTTTTTGCATAGAATGCCAAAGAAAAGAGTAAATTTGCAACCCGTTAAAGTGTGACTGACGTTAACATAAAAAAATGAAAATAGAAAAGTTATATTTACAAACACATACAAAATTTGGAAAATTTATTTCTGAATGGGCTCAACAATCTTCGATTGAAACTATTGAATTTCACGAAAGAAACTTAGATGATATATCTTTAATTGATGGTTTAGTAATTTTTACAGAAAATCAAAGTATTGAAAAAGAAGCGAATGAAGCTAGAAATGCATTTGATTTAAAACAAAAACCAATTCATAAAATCGATGTTAATGGAACATTAGTAGCATCTGTTTCAAACTTCACCTTTTGGATAGAAAGAAATGCATGTAAAAATATACTGTGTATTGGTTCTGATCAATTAATTAAAAATCCAAATTTAGAACGATTCTTATCGAATACTAAATTTTAGCATATAAAACATATTAAAAAAAGGGAGCTAATGCTCCCTTTTTTGTTTTTAAGGGAATTGAATTTATTCTGATGATAGACATTATAATGAATAGGAGCTAAAACTAAATCACTATCTTTAAACTGTGGATCAATTATCTGATATATCATTAGAAAATTTACTCTTAGCTAAAAGTAATTTTAGCCAAAATGATCTTTTGGTAAACCTTTCAGAATCAATCATACAATTCGATACGTTAGAAAATGTGTTTAATTTTCCAATTGATCATCCGGTTCATAAAATAATTCAGAAGGCAGAGCGTACTGAAAAAGAATCAGGAATAAATCCATTAGCGATTAGCTACGGTACAATCAAATTGGCACCGAAAGGAAAAGAAATTATTACTCCTTTACTTATCATTCCTACTAATTTTAAAAAAAATAAAGTCAAAGCAATTTATGAGTTATTTATTGCTGAAGAAGATTGGATAATCAATCCGTATTTTGTTTCAACACTAAAATCAAATTATGACATCCAGTTACCTAATTTTGAAAACGAATTAAATCCAATTAACCTCTTCAATAAATTAATAGATCATCTAATTTCAAAAGGGTTTTCAGCTCAACAATTCGATAACTCTATTTTTATGGATAACTTTCATCATCATCGTTACTCCATCGTTAAAGATTTAGAAGGCTTAGTTGAAACAAATCCATCTTCGAATGTATTACAATTATTAAATATAAATGATGGCGTAAAAAATAAGGAGGAATGTAGAATTTCTTCTAATTTATTATTTTCTGCTGATGATAGTCAGAAAGAAGTGTTTAAAGTAATACAAACTGAAAACTGTGTTGTTCAAGGTCCGCCAGGAACCGGTAAGTCACAAGTTCTCTCTAATATCATCGGAAAAATACTGATGAATCAACAACAAGCGCTAATTGTATCAGAGAAAAGAGTTGCTTTAGAAGTATTAGTGAAGAAGTTAGCTTCAAAAAACTTAGATCCCTTTTTATATATATCTACGAGTAATAATACGTCTAAAGATTTTATTCAAAGTTTGAAAAAATCGTGGCAAGCTATTGAAACTTATAAAAAATCAGGTTATCAGCAATATACAACAGAACAAGAGTTAAAAAATAAACTTCAATATCAATTAGACATTCTAAATAAAAAAGAATTAATTGGTGGCGTAAGTTTTGATATTTTCCAACAATACGCTCAACACATAGATTTTCAAAAAAGTAATTATTACAGTCAAGCACCCTCTATTCTAGAATGGCGAAATGATAAAACTGTTTTAAAAGAAATCTATAAAAATCGACTTCATATAATTTTAAAACACCTTCCTTTATCAATATTTGAATCCAATCATTTATTCGAATTAGATCAAGTTGTTAAAGATTTAAAAGTACTTTATAAGGATATTCAAAAAGTTAGTAAAATTAACAATTTGGATGAATTAAATGTCTTGATAAAACAAGCTGCCATTTGTCAACATATTTCAAATTTAAGTTCCAAACTTTATTTTGAGATCCTTATTCCAAATTCTAAAGAGCAAAAGAAATATCTAAAATTAAAGAAACAGTACTTTCAAAAATTACAGCAAAAAGAAGCGCTTAATTCTGAACTAAAAAGTTGGACAAAAATACCTTCACCCGTTGAAGTTAAAGAACTCATTACTATTCTGGAAAATGGAAGTTTTTGGAAAAAAAGAAAAACTCTAAAATATATTCGTTCCATCTCCAATTCTCCTTATACTATATCTGTTGAAAGTTTAGAACAAATACTTTCGTTTCATGCTAATAGCAATGATTTTTCGAAAATAAAAAATGATTTTTGCGAATTAGGTGTAAATAATTGTGATTTAGAACTCCCTCAAATTGATTTAATCATTCACGAAATTAAAGCCTTTGAATGGGAAATATATCTGAATTTATCCTCACAAGAAAGAGATGAGTTAACAACAATTCAACATCAGTTAAGTAATTTTAAAACAAATTTAAATTCGATTTTTAAGTTATCGCATAGTGATTCATTGAATGAATTATTTCTTGCTTTTGAAGAACTATTTACTACCATAATTTCGTATAAAAAAAAGATTTCATCAATTCATAAAAACTGTTATACACTAATTTCAGAAATCAAATCCGTTAAAGAATATCAACGAGTAGTCTTCAAAAGTAATTGGGTGAAATTTGAAAGTTTATTTCCTGAATTAGCCAAATTTGATTACAGTTCTTTATCCAAACAATTGGATGAAATTTTAATTGAAGAAGAACAATCACATCAAAATACTGCTGCAAAAATATGGAGTCAGCAAGTTGACACTTTTAACTATTACCATCAGCTACTTCAAACTCCAGCTCAACATTTAAAAGGAGAAGAAAAAGAACTAAAAAAACGAATAAAAAAGGGAAAAGCAATCCTTGTAAAAGAGTTTGGAAAAACTAGAAGTCACCCTTCTATTCGACAATTATTAGCAACTGAAGCGTTGGAATGGATTCAATTATTGAAACCAATTTGGTTAAGTAATCCTGTTCAAGTAGCTACTAATTTCCCTTTGATTGAAAACTTATTTGATTTCGGATTATTTGATGAAGCTAGTCAATTGGAGCTAGCTGATTCCTTAGGAGCAATTCATCGCAGTGAACGACTTTTGATAGTAGGTGACGAACAACAAATGAGTCCCTCTACCCTATTTAAAATTTCTGCTGGAATTGATTTATTACATCAAGCTCAATATTACTGGAATAAAGTAAAACTGAATCATCATTATAGAAGTCAACATCCAGCATTAATTTCCTTTTCGAATCAGCACTTTTACAACAATGAATTAATTGTTTATCCAAGTTTTCATCAACAAGAAGTTCCGCTAAAATCCATTTATATTGAGGAGGGGATTTATGAAGATAATCAAAATAAAATCGAGGCGAAAAAAGTAGTTGAATTATTAAAAGGTCTTTTAATTACAACTGAAACCTCATCAAAAAGTATTGGAATAGTCGCTTTCTCTGAAAAACAATTGTCCTGTATTTTTCAAGAGATCAACTTAATTCCTAACCTTGATGAAAAATTAGAAACAGGTCAACTATTCTTAAAAGCTTTGGAAAATGTACAAGGAGACGAATGCGATATCTTAATTATCAGTTTAGGTTACGGATTTAATCCAGAAGGCGAATTCTCTCATCAATTTGGACCTTTAAATCAAGAAAATGGGACTAAACGCTTGAACGTACTTTTCAGTAGAGCGAAAGAGCAATGTTATTTTATCCATTCTGTCAAATCAACTGACTTTAAAATTACTAGTAATGAATCTATACGATTGTTGCAAAAATACATCGGGGCTTTAGAAGAAGGTTCTTTGAATAAAGCCATAACATTTCCTCACCAAATAGAACCAGAAATTCAAGATAACAAACTTTATTTTGATCGTTTTATGAGTCAATTTAGCTCAGCTAATGAAATGGTTACTTTTTATAGGACTCTGATGGAAAGAGGTTGGAAAGTTGGTTTCGAGAGTCTAAACCAACCAAAAAGTGACTTAAATTAGTTTCGTCACAATCGAGTTAGAAGGTGACTGAGGTTCTCGAAGTCACATATTTCACTTTTTATTTTCAGCATCAAACAAGAATCATTAACTTCGTGTACAGCATTATAAATGCTAGAGAAAGATTATAACGAATGATGAAGGAAAAAATAAAATCTATCGAACAAGAGATTAATGATTTTGAAATTAAAGATCTTGCGATTTTAGAAAAATTTAGAATTGAATTTTTAGGTTCAAAAAATAAATTAAAAAACCTTTTTGGAGAACTAAAAACAGTTCCTAACGAAGAGAAAAAAGAAGTCGGTCAGTTGTTAAATGGTTTAAGAACTTTAGCAGAAACAAAGTTTAACTCTGTAAAAGATTCTTTAGAAAGTAATAGTACAAAATCTTCCTCTATTGATACTTCTCGTCCAGGTGAAATATCAGAAATAGGGGCACGTCACCCATTGATGCAAGTTCGTAGTGAAATTATTGAAATTTTTAGTCGAATTGGCTACACTGTTTCTGAAGGACCTGAAATTGAAGACGATTGGCATAATTTTACTGCACTAAATTTTCCTCCTGAGCATCCAGCAAGGGACATGCAAGATACCTTCTTTGTAGAAAGTGATAAAGGCGAAATGGCATTAAGAACGCACACTTCATCCGTTCAAGTAAGAGTAATGGAGAATCAAAAACCTCCAATACGTACTATTTCTCCAGGTAGGGTTTACCGTAATGAAGCTATTTCTGCAAGAGCACATTGTTTCTTTCACCAAGTTGAAGGATTATATATAGATAAAAATGTTTCATTCGCTGACTTAAAGCAAACGTTATTGTATTTCGCTAAAGAAATGTTTGGAGAGAATGCACAAATCCGTTTACGTCCATCATATTTCCCATTCACAGAACCAAGTGCAGAAGTAGATGTATCTTGTACTATTTGTAATTCAAAAGGATGTAACGTTTGTAAATATTCTGGATGGTTAGAAATTTTAGGGTGTGGTATGGTTGATCCTGCAGTTTTAGAATCTTGCGGTATTGATTCAAAAGAATACTCTGGATTTGCATTCGGAATGGGTATTGAAAGAATTACACAATTAAAATATAAAGTAAACGATTTACGTTTATACTCTGAGAACGATGTCCGTTTCTTAAAACAGTTCACTGGTAATATATAAAAGCATTATGGGATTTTTCACCTCTTCAAAAACAAAATTTCCTTGGATAGATTTAACAAGTTCAGAACAGTTACATCAAATCATTCAAGAATCAAACGAACATCCTGTTTTATTATTCAAGCACAGTACAAGATGTAGTATTTCTTCTATGGCTAAATCTCGTTTTGAGAGTAATTGGAATTTAACGAATGATGTTTGTCCAACTTATTACTTAGACTTAATTGCTTTACGCCCAATCTCAGCAGAAATTGCTGATATTACAGGTGTTGAACATCAATCCCCTCAAGCGATTGTTGTGAAAAATGGAAAAGTAATTTATCACGCTTCCCACAACGGAATAGATGCGAAAGAGATAGAAAAATTAGTGACTAGCAATTAATTCTTTTAGCCATTAGTTAAAAAATATTCGATGAAAAAGTATATCATTTTAGGAGTTATTTTATTAGTAATAGGTTCTATGGTACTCGTACCTTTATTTCAGAACAAAACACCTAATACAGATAATTATTCTTCGGAATTACCAGCAAAATTTACTTTTAAAGATAATTTAGCAGTTACTTATAATGAAATTATAGAATTATCTGTAGCGATTAATTCTCAAGAAATAAAAAATCTTGAAATCATTTATGGTGACTCCATTTTAAAAACATGGAAGAATCCAACTGAAGATATTACTTTTAAATTTAACCCAAGCATTTTTGGAATTGGAACAAAACCGCTAAGTTTAGTAGCTCACTCTAATGATGGGAACAAACAAAATGATAACCGAATGGTTCGGGTTTTATCCGATATAAATCCTGCAATATGGATTGCAAAAATTGAGAAATCTTATCCCCACAATACTGCTCACTATACACAAGGTTTAGAATTTGATGAGGGGATTCTTTATGAAGGAATAGGTCAATATGGTTCAAGTAAACTATCTCAAGTTGATTTAAAAACTGGAAAAGTAAATGAAGAGCTTTCGATTACTTTGGCAGGGGACTATTTTGGAGAAGGAATTACTATTTTTAACAATAAGATTTATCAATTAACCTGGGATGAACAGACTTGTTTTGTTTACAACAAAGAAACTTTTGAACTAGAAAAAAGTATCGCTTATATTGGTGAAGGTTGGGGATTATGTAATGATGGAACATCTCTAATCATGTCTAATGGTGGAGAAAGAATTACTTTCAGAAACCCTGAAACATTTGCAATCGAAAGAATAATAGAAGTCTATGATAATAATGGACCTATTCAACAATTAAATGAACTAGAATTCATCGATGGTAAAATTTATGCGAATGTATATACGACTAATTCTGTGCTTGTAATCGATCCAATAACTGGAAGAGTAGAAGCAATCATTGATTGTTCTATTCTTGAAAAAGAAGGAAGAGGATATGGAGATGTCTTAAATGGAATAGCCCATAAAGATGGTGAGATATACATGACTGGAAAAAATTGGAGTAAATTATTTCTAGTCAACATAGAAAAACCATAATTCTTAAGTATGAAGCAATTTAAAATCTTTTTCGCTTCAAATCATTTTTGGATTTTTGTATTTGCATTTATTTCTCTATTTACTTTAGTAGAATTCAATAACGATAAACTTTGGACAAATGATTTTAAAGTTTATTATTTAGCAACAGTTGATTTCTTTAAAGGAAATGACCCATACCTTCATAACTACGGCTTAGATACTGGATATTTCAAATATCCTCCCTTTACATTTTATCTTTTTAAGTTCTTTACTTTGTTTCGGTATGAAATTGCTCAATTATTTCATCTCGTTTTATTGACCGTTTCACTTTGCTTATCTTTCTTTTACAGTAAAAGGTTAACCTCATTTTTAAAAATAGAGTTTAAAACAGGAGTCTTATATCTTGGATTTATTATTGTTGCGATTCATTTGGTTCGAGAATTTCACATGGGGAACATTAACCTTTACCTTTTAGTATTATTCCTTGCAGGTTTATATCAAAATCAACAAAAGAACATTACCCTTTCTGCTTTATTTTGGAGCTTAATGCTTATCCTAAAGCCTATTACTATTTTAAGTATAGTTCTACTTGTTTTTTATAAAGAATGGAAGACAATTATATGGATGTCTAGCCTTGGGGTATTATTCTTTTTATTTCCAATCCTATCTAAAGGCTGGGAAGGAAATATTGAACTTTGGACCGGTTGGTTAAATTCAATCTCTAGCCATGGAGAATATATTGTGAGTGAAAACTCTTTAACCTATTTAGCAAATTATTACTTTGGAATTCAATCACAATGGGGACCTTCCATTTTATTTTTATTGATTTTAATCGGAATCTTCTTATTTGACTTTTTTAAATCTAAAAAAGTCACTTTTATTGAATGGACAATTATATTTACTGCATTTAGTCCTAACTTTTTTGTGACTGATACACAACATTTCCTACTTTCATTACCACTTTTTTTACTTTATTTAGCCCAACTTAAAGACCATAAATCAATAATTAGCTTAACCTTATTCATCGTAGTTTTTCTGCTTTTCTCTATTAATTCAAACGATTTATGGGGAAAAGAACTATCTAGTGTATTTGATGCTGCAGGAGTATTAGGATTAGGAAATCTTGTATTGATTGCTGGGTATTTGATTCATGTTAAAAAATTAAAGAGGTAAGTAATGTTAACCTAGCTTTAAAAGAAAAGGGCATCCATTATGGACACCCTCTTGAATATTTCATATTAAGCAATAAGATTTATCCTTTCACTAATGCAACTTTTGCATCTCCTTCAGCTTCTAGATCTGTCGTTAATGCATCTCCTTCTAAAGCTTCGAAAACAATTTCATTTGCTAAAATTTCATTACAAACGTATTCTTTGTTAGCGTTAATTGCTTGTTGAATAAGATCGTTTGTATCCACTTTTAATAAAATTCTATCCGTAATTTCAAGACCTGAATCTTTTCTTAAGTTTTGAACTCTATTCACCAATTCTCTGGCTATCCCTTCTGCTCTAAGTGTCTCATTAATTGTAATATCTAACGCTACTGTTAAAGGTCCTTCTGTACTAACTAGCCAACCTGGAATATCTTGTGCTAAGATTTCGAAATCCGTAATTTCTAATTGAATCTCTTGACCATCTATCTCTCCAGTCCAACCTTTATTTTTTTCAATTGCTGCAATATCATCCGTAGTCATTTTTCCAACTAAAGCAGAGATAGCTTTCATCTGCTTACCATATTTTGGTCCAATTGTTTTAAAATTAGGCTTGATGCTTTTTACAATTACACCACTACCCTCTTCTATTAACTTCAATTCCTTAACATTTACTTCTGAAAGAATTAAATCTTTTACGTGATTAATATTATTAGAGAACGTTTCGTTCAATGTAGGAACCATTATCGTTTGTAGTGGCTGACGAACTCGAATTCTTTCCTTTTTACGAATACCTAAAACTAATGAAGAAACTTTCTGAGCGATGTCCATTTGTTCTTCTAACTCTTCATCAATAATAGAACTATCTACTTCAGGAAATAAAGCTAAATGTACAGAATCAACTTTATGCCTATTCGTTACAGCGTTTAAATCAGAGAATAATTGATCCATAAAGAAAGGAGCAATTGGAGCACTTAAAATTGCTACTGTTTCTAAACAAGTGTATAAAGTTTGATATGCAGAGAGTTTATCGAAAGAATCCTCGCTTTTCCAGAAACGTCTTCTACATAAACGAACGTACCAATTCGATAATTGATCTGTAACGAAATCTTGAATCAAACGACCCGCTTTTGTTGGTTCATAAGCCTCAAAAGAAGCATCTACATTTTTAATTAAAGAATGTAATTTCGATAAAACCCAACGATCAATTTCAGGTCTTTTCTCAAGTGCAATATCTGCTTCAGAATAATCAAACCCATCAATATTTGCATATAAAGTAAAGAAAGAATAGGTATTGTAAAGAGTTCCAAAGAACTTACGTTGTACCTCTGTTATCCCTTCTAAATCAAATTTTAAATTATCCCATGGCTGTGCATTTGTAATCATGTACCAACGCGTAGCATCAGGACCATATTTATCAAGGGTAGTAAATGGATCGACAGCATTTCCAAGACGTTTAGACATTTTCTGTCCGTTTTTATCCAATACTAATCCATTTGAAACAACATTTTTATATGCTACATTATCAAACACCATCGTACTGATAGCATGTAGTGTATAGAACCAACCTCTTGTTTGATCTACCCCTTCAGCAATAAAATCACCAGGATAGCTTTTATTATTATCAATTAATTCTTTGTTCTCAAATGGATAATGCCATTGCGCATAAGGCATTGAACCAGAATCAAACCAAACATCGATTAAATCTGCTTCTCTTTTCATTGGTTTACCAGAATCAGAAACTAATGTAATCGTATCAACATAGTTTTTATGTAGATCAATTTTAGCATAATTCTCCTCCGACATATCACCAACAACAAAATCAGCTAAAGGATTGGAAGACATTACTCCAGCCTTAACCGCTTTTTCACATTCCGCTTTTAACTCTTCCGCTGACGAAATGATGATACGCTCATCTCCATCTTTAGTTGACCAAATTGGAATTGGAATACCCCAATAACGTGAACGAGATAAATTCCAATCATTTAAATTTTCTAACCATTTTCCAAAACGACCAGTACCTGTAGATTCAGGTTTCCAGTTGATCGTTTTATTTAATTCCATCATTCTATCTTTAGCAGCTGTAGCTTTAATGAACCAAGAATCTAAAGGGTAATATAAAATTGGCTTGTCTGTTCTCCAACAATGAGGATAACTGTGTTCGTATTTAGCAACATTAAAAGCCTTATTTTCTTCCTTTAAACGAATTGCAATTTGAACATCTGCCGAGCGGTCAGGCGCTTCTCCATCGTTATAAAATTCATTTTTAACATACATTCCAGCAAACTGACCTAACTCTGGTCTAAATTTACCTTGTAAATCAACTAAAGGAACTAAATTCCCTTTTTCATCCTTCACTAACATACCTGGAACACCAGCTTCAGCTGCAACCTTTGCATCATCTGCACCAAAAGTTGGGGCAATATGCACGATACCTGTTCCATCTGTTGTAGTTACAAAATCACCACTAATTATTCTAAAGGCTTGCTCTGGGTTTTCTTCAGGTAAAACTAAAGGTAATAATTGTTCATATTTGATTCCTACTAAATCAGAACCTAAACATTCACCTGCAACAAAGTAAGGGATTTTTTTATCTCCTTGGGAATACGTTTCTAAATCTGCTTCATTTTCAACAGCATTAAACCCTTTGCCAAATTGATATCCAACTAGATTCTTAGCTAAAACAACATTAATTGGTTCAAAAGTATATTGATTGAAAGACTTCACCAATACGTATTCAATTTTTGGACCAACACAAAGCGCTGTATTTGAAGGTAACGTCCAAGGTGTTGTCGTCCATGCCAGTAGGTGCGTATCACAATACTCACCTACATGGCATGATATATTCTCAAAAGGCATTTTTTCCCCATCCTTTACCTTAAACTGAGCAACAACAGTAGTATCTTTCACATCTCGGTAACAACCAGGTTGGTTAATTTCGTGTGAAGACAAACCAGTACCAGCTTTTGGAGAATAAGGTTGGATTGTATATCCTTTATAGATTAAATCTTTTTTATATAATTGACCAAGTAACCACCAAACGGACTCCATGTATTTTGGTTCATAAGTAATGTATGGATTATCCATATCTACCCAGTACCCCATTTGTTCCGTAAGGTTATTCCAAATATCGGTGTAACGCATTACAGTCTCTTTACAAGCCTTGTTGTAATCTTCAACAGTAATTTTAGATCCAATATCTTCTTTAGTAATCTTTAATTCTTTTTCTACTCCAAGTTCTACTGGAAGACCATGTGTGTCCCAGCCAGCTTTACGTTTTACTTGATAACCTTTTAAGGTTTTGTAACGACAAAAAATATCTTTAATAGAACGTGCCATTACATGGTGAATACCTGGTAAACCATTTGCAGAAGGAGGACCTTCAAAAAATACAAAAGGTTTATTTTCATCACGTGAAGAAACAGATTTTTCAAAGATGTTATTCGTTTTCCATCTTTCTAGTACTTCTTGGGCAACGTTTGGTAAGTTTAACCCTTTATATTCTTTGTATTTTGAACTCATTTTTAAACGTAAAATTAAAGAAACACGAAGTTAATAAAAAAAGGTAACAGTTGAAATATAGGAGAATTACAAAAGGATATTAATAAATCAAAGCTTAACTATAAATAACATGAAGAAAGGTTAACCTTCTTTTTTATACATCCTTAAAATATTATGATTTTGCTTTAAATCTATTACTTTTTCAAAACCTAATCGCTCATAAAAAGGAAAATTTTGCTCCATTGAAGTTTCTAAATAAATAGGTGAACCTTTACAATCTTCCAATAATTGTTTCATCAAAAGAGAACCTAAACCTTTACCTTGTTGATTTTTCTTAACTCCAATGTACCACAAGTGGTAAAATTTACCTGAAGGATGAAATGTTTTTAAAACCTTTTCACGTTTTAAAACACGAAATAAATTAGAGATACCAATACAAAAAAATATCAACCTCAAATCCCATACAATTGAGGTAATAGAAAATTTTTTCTTTGAATTATCAATAACAAAAGCACAAGCAGAATTCTCTTCATTCAAATATAACTTTCCAAAATGAGTTGCCTTCCAATGAGAGTATTTCATTAAAAACCTCAATTTTGCATCTTTTTTATCATCCTGTTTGATGACAAACTGAACAGAATGGTTATCCTTGAAGGCTTCAGTTAAAATGGATAAGTAAAATTCTCTCATGAAAATTAATCTTCCTCCTCGTCCTCGTGATCCTCTTCCTCACCTTCTTCAATATCAACAGAGTAAGAATCTCTAATTTCAGTGTGTCTTATTTCTCCGCCAGAAGTACCAACTTGTTTTCCTAAAAAAATAAGAACTATACTTAATAAAACCGTAACATAAGTAGATGCCTTTGACAAAGATTTTCCTTTCCAATTCGACCAAATTCCAATTAAAGAAAGTACGCCAAGTAGATAAGATAACAAAGCAAATGTTTCTGCTACCTCTTCGTGTTCGTGAATGATATGATGAGTTACACCTGGTAATTCTTCCGCAATTTCCTCCGCACCTTCACCTGAAACAAAAGCTGGTATTGTCATAATTGCCCCTAAAATAAAAATTGCATAAGCTGTACGCTTAATCACTTCCGATTTTAATAAAATCCCACCAATCATGATTAAAAGTGCAATGATAGGAGCAATTAGAGGTAAGTGATTGAATGTTAAATGTAAATGTGCTTCGTTCATTTTAATTAATTTTAAAAACTATAATGTCGTAAAGTTACTTCTTTTTACAAATCCATAAAAACATTCTTGAAAATTGTCTTGTTCTTCATTTTATAATAGTCGAATTAAAATCTATTCTAACAACCTAAATTCGACTATTCTTTTGCCGTCAGATTTAAATTTGCAAAAAGTTATTTTTAGACACATTTTCAATCGTTTATGCTCCTAAATCCTGAAATATAACGACAAATAATTTTGGTAAAAATTAAAAGAAAAATGCGTATTTCACTTCTAATAAATAATGTGTCTCACAAGAGTCATGAGAAATAAATTATTATTCCCCATATTTTTTATTTCATATCTTATTCATTATAAGCAATCTGACACCGCGTAGCAACCACGAAGTGAATAAAACAATAATCAAACTCAGGTTAACAGACAGTTTCAATAGGAATTATTATCTTTGGTGGTTACAATATAAAATACTATGTCAAAAAATCGCAAACAAGAAGCACTAGATTACCATTCCTCTGGAAAACCAGGTAAAATCGAGGTAATTCCTACTAAACCATATGCATCCCAACGTGATTTATCATTAGCATATTCTCCTGGGGTAGCAGAACCGTGTCTTAAAATTGCTGAAAACAAAGACGATGTCTATAAATATACTTCTAAAGGAAATTTAGTTGCAGTAATTTCAAATGGAACAGCTGTTCTTGGATTAGGAGATATTGGTCCTGAAGCATCTAAACCGGTAATGGAAGGAAAGGGTTTACTTTTTAAAATATTTGCTGATATCGATGTATTTGATATCGAATTAGATGCAAAAGATCCTGAACTTTTTATACAAACTGTAAAGGCAATGTCACCTACTTTTGGTGCGATAAATTTAGAAGACTTAAAAGCACCAGAAGCATTTGAAATTGAACGAAGACTTAAAGAGGAATTGAACATTCCAATTATGCATGACGACCAGCATGGAACAGCAATTATTTCTGCAGCAGCACTTCTGAATGCATTAGAGTTAGCTGAAAAGAAGATAGAAGATGTAAAGGTAGTTGTTTCTGGAGCTGGAGCAGCTGCGATTTCTTGTGCACACTTATATACGATGCTTGGAATTCAACTAAAAAACATCTACCTGTTTGATTCTAAAGGTCTAATCCACAATAAGAGAGATAACATTGATGATCAAAAGAAGCATTTTGCGATGCATGATGGAGATCAAACGTTAGTAGAAGCAATGAAAGACGCAGACGTTTTTCTTGGATTATCTAAAGGAAATATTGTTTCAAAAGAAATGATTGGATCTATGGCTAAAGACCCAATAGTATTTGCTTTGGCAAACCCAGAACCGGAGATTTCTTATAAAGATGCAATGTCAGTAAGAAAAGACATTATCATGGCAACCGGAAGATCGGATCATCCTAACCAAGTAAACAACGTACTTGGATTTCCATATATTTTTAGAGGTGCTTTAGACGTAAGAGCTACAAGTATCAATGAAGAAATGAAACTAGCTGCTGTAAAAGCATTAGCGGCACTTGCAAAAGAAACTATCCCTGAAGAAGTAATTGAAGCTTACGGTGAAAAAAACATTCTTTTTGGGAGGGAACAAATAATTCCAAAACCATTAGATCCACGTTTAATTTATCATATTGCTCCTGCTGTTGCAAAAGCAGCTATAGAATCAGGTGTTGCTCAACGACCAATTGAAAATTGGGAAGAATATGAGATGGAATTAAAGAAACGATTAGGAATTGATAACAAACTTATTCGTGATCTTACAACAAAAGCGCAGAACAACCCTAAAAAAGTTGTATTTGCAGAAGCAGATAATATTAAAATTTTAAAAGCTGCTCAAACATCTCTAGAAGAAGGAGTAGCTTTCCCAATTTTATTAGGTAAGAAAAATATTATTGAAGGTTTAATCGAGGAATACTCTCTTGAATTTTCAGAAGTTTGCATTATTGACCCTAAAGACGATCAACAAGAAGAAAATAGAATAAAATACGGTAAGGCTTTCTTTGAAAAAAGGAAAAGAAAAGGTTTTACAGAATTTGAAGCTATTCAGATCATGCGAGAGCGAAATCACTATGGAGCAATGATGGTAGAACTTGGAGATGCAGATGCAATGATATCTGGATCAACAAGAAATTATAGAGATGTTGTAAAACCAGCAATTCAGACAATTGGATTACAAAAAGATGTAAAAACAATTGGAGGAATGTACATCCTTGTTACAAAACGCGGACCTATCTTTTTAGCAGATACGACAATAAACATGGACCCATCTGCCGAACAGATTGCAGAATTGACAAATACTGTAGCTAAAATGGTTCGTAAGTTCAAAGTTACTCCGAGAATAGCATTACTAAGTTACTCTAACTTTGGATCTGCTCCAGGAAAAGATTCTGAGAAAATGTCAAAAGCAGTGGAGATACTTCACAGGGACTATCCTTCATTAACGGTTGACGGTGAGGTTCAGGCTAATTTTGCTTTAAACAATGAATTAATGATGGAAAAATTCTCTTTTTCACAATTAGCAAATAAACAGGTAAACGTTTTAATGTTTCCTAATCTATCTTCTGGAAATATTGCCTACAAACTTTTACAAGAAATGACAGAAGGAGATGCTATTGGACCTGTTTTAGTTGGTTTGAAAAAATCCATTCACGTACTTCAACTTGGAGCTTCTGTTAGAGAAATAATTAACATGGTAAAAGTAGCAGTTGTAGACGCTCAAAACAAGTAAATATGATATCCTATTTAAACGGAAAGTTAATAGAGAAAAACCCTACCAATCTCATTATTGAATGTAATGGGATTGGCTATGAGGTTAAAATTACTTTAACCACGTTTTCTGCTCTAAGTTCAGATGAATCCGTCAAAGTATTCACTCAATTTATTGTTAGAGAAGATGCCCAATTACTTTATGGTTTTTTCACAAAAGAGGAAAGAGATGTTTTCAACCAATTAATTTCTGTTTCAGGTATTGGTCCAAATACAGCTATGATTATGCTATCCTCTTTGACTCCTGAAGAAGTTGCACATGCAATTCAATCAGAAGATGTAAAAACGATACAAAGTGTTAAAGGAATTGGTTTGAAAACAGCACAAAGGGTCATTATTGATTTAAAAGATAAAATGACAAAAGTTGAATTTTCAACAGAAAATGTGTTTAGCAAAAACAATACAAATCGATTTGATGCGTTTACAGCATTGGTTTCTTTAGGTTTTGATAAAAAAGCGATTGATAAAGCTTTAGATAAAATCATCACAGGAGAAGAAACTGTTGAAGAGTTAATTAAACATGCTTTGAAAATATTGTAAAGGTTGCATCCTATTAAAGTAAGATATATTTCGAATTATATTTTATTTACAATCCTATGTATATCAGGATTTGTAAATCATTTGTCTGCGCAAGACACATTGGTTTATCCTATACAAAATTCTCAAGACCCAACAACTACTAAACCTCAAAGTTTTGACTTAGGAGATCCGTCTTCCATGAACCAAAGTATTGTTTATGATCCTCAAACCGGAACATACGTCTTTAGAGAAACAATTGGAAGTTCTGAAAGAAATTATAGAAATCCTTCTATGATGACTTTAGAAGAATATCTCGACTATGAAGAGTCAAAATCTAAAGGAGTAAATTGGAAAGAACGAATTGATGAACAAACCGCAGAAAACAGACCTTTCGAACTTCCTATAACTATTGGAAGTAAATTATTTGAAAACTTTTTTGGTTCAGATCAGATCACCATTCGTCCTGCTGGATCAATTGAATTATCCTTTGGTGTAAATTCTTCTCGATATGATAATCCTATTCTTCCTGTTAACCAAAGAAAAATAACACGATTTGATTTTCAACAACAAATACAACTGAGTTTAGTTGGACAAATCGGAACAAAACTAAAAATTGGAACCAGTTATAATACGCAAGCTTCTTTTAGTTTTGATAATATTTCAAAATTAGAATATACAGGAAATGAAGACCAAATAATGCAAAAGATTGCATTAGGAAATGTTTCCATGCCACTTCCAACAACTTTAATTCAAGGGTCACAGACCTTATTTGGTGTTCAAACACAATTAAAATTTGGTAGAGCAACAGTTGATTTAATCGCTGCATCATCAAAAGGGCAAAGAAAAGAAATAAATATTGCTGGAAAAGCGCAAGTTAAAGAGTTTGAATTAAGTGCAGATAATTACGAAGGTAATAGACACTTTTTTGTTAACCTTTACCACCATGACCACTACAACGAAGCAATGAAAAATCTTCCAATTGTTAATTCAGGGGTAAACATTACCCGTATGGAAGTATGGTTGACTAATAAAACAAACAACATAGAAAACACCAGAAACATTATCGCATTTTCAGATATTGGAGAGTCTAAAGCTGAAAACTGTCAAGGTAACCCTGGTGGCTATTCTCCTTTAGAAGTTCCAGATAATAATTCAAATAATTTATATAGTTGGGCATCTGATCCTTCTAATCCCGAGATTAGAGGGTTCTCAAACGCAGTGAACACTTTGACAAATCAAGTAGCTTCTCCAGGACCTTTTGTACAAGGAGAGCATTACGAAAAAGTACAAAATGCAAGAAAATTAACCGAGTCTGAATATACTTATAATTCACAACTAGGGTATATCTCTCTAAATTTACCCCTAAATAATGATGAAGTTTTAGGTGTAGCTTATGAATACACTTATAGAGGGGAAACATACACAGTAGGAGAATTATCAACAGATGGAGTATCTGGACAATCAGCACTGATTGTAAAATTATTAAAATCAACTATCACTAATCCTGAATACAAAACATGGGATTTAATGATGAAAAATGTTTATTCAATCGGAGCCTATCAAGTTGGACAAGAAGGATTCAGAATGAATTTATTGTACAATAATCCTGCTACTTCTCTTGAAGTACCATTTTTCCCATACGATGGTGTTGAAGATAAACTATTGGTTGATTTATTAGAAATGGATAAAATAAATCAAAACAACCAACCATTCTCAGATGGTGTATTTGATTTTGCTCCCATTAGATATGAAGGAAATAAAGCAACTAATGGAGGAACGATAAATACTAGAAATGGACGAGTATACTTTTCAACGGTTGAACCTTTTGGTGAAACATTGAAAGAAAAGCTACAAGAAGCAGGAATGCCTGATGTAATTATCAATCAAGTAGCTTACACAGAATTATATGATTCTACTCAAATAGCAGCACAGCAATTACCAAATAAAAATAGGTTTAGTTTTAAAGGAGAATATCAATCCTCAGTTAGTTCAGATATTCCGTTGAATGCCTTAAATGTTCCCGAAGGAGCTGTATCTGTTACGGCCGGAGGAATAAGACTTACTGAAGGAGTTGATTATACAGTTGATTACAACTTAGGAAGAGTTAAAATTTTAAACTCAGGAATACTCGAATCCAATACTCCAATAAAAGTATCGGTTGAGAGTAATTCAGTTTTCGGATTTCAATCAAAATCACTTGTTGGAGGTAGGTATAATTATCGTTTTAGTGAAAACTTTAATCTAGGTGGAACTTGGATGAGAATGATGGAACGTCCAGTAACTCAAAAAGTAGATATAGGAAGTGAACCTTACAAAAATAATATTGTCGGATTTGATGTCGCTTACAAAACAGAATTGCCTTTTTTAACAAAACTAGTTGACTTATTACCTGTTATTTCTACTACAGAAAAATCAACCTTAAATTTTACAGGGGAATTTGCTCATATCATTCCTGGTTCACCAAAAGCTGTTACCAAAGATGGAATATCTTATATCGATGATTTTGAAGGAGCACAAAGTACGATAGACCTTAAATCTCCTAATGCATGGAAATTAGCAAGTACACCTCAAGGGCAATTGGATTTATTTCCAGAAGGTTATAATAAAGACCTTTCCAACAACTTCATGAGGTCTAAACTAGCGTGGTACTCTGTAGATCAATTATTTTATTCAAATAGTACATTAACTCCTCAACACATAAAAGACGATCCATCCATGCTTTCTGATAGTAGAATGAGAATTGTTCAAACTACAGAAATCTTCCCAAATACTCAATTAGCTTATGGAACACCTACTCCATTACAAACATTAGATTTAGCATTTTACCCAAAAGAAAGAGGAATCTATAATTACGACACTACATTAACCGTAAATCCTGATGGAACATGGATAAATCCAGAAAATAGATGGGGAGGAATAATGAGGTCACTAAGTACAAACAATTTTGAGCAAAGTAATATACAATTCATTCAATTTTGGGTATTAGATCCATTTAATGAAGATGCTGAAAATCAAAATCCAAATTCACTGCATAACGGTGGTGATATGTACTTTAACCTTGGAAATATATCAGAAGATATACTTCCCGACTCGTATAAAAGTTATGAAAATGGAATGCCAACTTCAGCAACTTCTAATCAAGAAAATTTAGATACCACATCATGGGCAAGGGTATCCAACCTTCAACCTGTTGTAAATGCATTCGATACGGATAATGCTGCAGTAGAAAATCAAGATATAGGACTAGATGGATGGAATAGTACAGATGAAGCAAACGCATTTTCAAATTATGTTAATTGGGTGCAAAACAATCCAACCCTGACACCTGAAGTAAAGTCTCAAATGATAAGTGACCCTTCAAATGATGATTACAATTTTTATAGAGACGATAGATACGATAGCCAAAGTTTAGATATACTTAAACGTTATAAAAAATACAATAATTTAGAAGGTAACTCCCCAACTCCAGATATGTCAAGAAACATTAATGGTGAAGGTTATCCAACTGCTGCTACTAATATACCAGACAATGAAGACTTAAATTTAGATAACAATTTATCAGAATCTGAAAGTTACTTCCAATATAAAGTTAGCCTTAAACCAAATGATATGGTTGTTGGTAAGAATTATATCACTAGTGTTCAAGAAGTTGTAGTAGGATCTGGAACAGCTCAAAAAACAGAAAAATGGTATCAATTTAGAGTACCAATAACTGATTATGAAAGAAAGGTAAACGGAATACAAGACTTTAGATCCATTCGATTCATGCGAATGTTCCTTAAAAACTTTGACGAAGAAGTTGTCGTCCGTTTTGCAAAGCTTGAAATGATTCGAGGAGAATGGAGAAAATATGTAGATGACTTAAGTCAACCAGGAGATGGAATAACGCCAGAACCTAACTCTACAGTATTTGATATTGGTACGGTTAACGTTGAAGAAAATGACCAAAGAAAACCTATCAAATATGAAGTTCCTCCAGGTATAATTAGAGAAACTGATCCTTCACAAGCAATACAGAGACAATTGAATGAACAATCACTTGCTATAAATGTATGTAATTTAAAAGATGGTGATGCAAGAGCAACTTATAAAAATGTTGAATTTGATGTTCGAACTTACAAGAAATTAAAAATGTTTGTTCACCTTGAAGAAGTTGACCCATTATATCCTTATACAAATGAAGACGTAACTCTTTTTGTACGTCTAGGTTCTGATTTTTCTGACAATTATTATGAATATGAATTTCCACTTTATAAAACTGAATATGGTGCTTCATTAGCAGAAGATATATGGCCTACAAATAATGAAATGGAGATCATCTTTGATGACTTATTAAACCTTAAGAAAAATAGAAATACAGCTATTGAAAATGGTAGTAACTCTGTTTCTTTTATCTCAGAATATACAGAACTTGATCCTAAAAACCCTAAAAGATTATTAAAAGTTAAAGGAAGTCCAAACCTTCAAGGATTAAAAACAATCATGATCGGGGTAAGGAATCCTGATAAAAATGAAATTAACCCTTGGTCTAAAAACACGATAGATAATGGTGATCCTGAATGCGTAATAGTTTGGGTAAACGAGTTGAGGCTAACAGATTTTGTAAGTGAAGGTGGTTCTGCTGCAATCGCTCAAGCTCAGATTAAAGCCGCAGACTTTGCGAATGTTCAGATGTCGGGTAACTATAGCGGTATTAATTGGGGAAGTGTTGACTCTAGGGTACAAGAGCGTCAACGAAATGAAAAAATAGGTGTTGACTTAAATACCAATATTCAATTAGGACAATTTTTTGGAAGAAGAGCTAAAATTTCATTACCCTTCTTTTATAGCCATTCTCTAAACTTAATTAATCCAGAATACGACCCATTTAATCCAGATATTAAATTAAAAGATTACGACTTAGCAACTCGAAGAGAAAGAGCAAAGTTAGGACAAGATTTAAATGAGAGAATATCTTACAACTTCACGAACGTTAGAAAAGAAATGGCTCCAGGAGCGACACCTCACTTTTGGAAAATAACAAACTGGTCAGCGAATTATTCTTTTTCTCAAAATTTAAGAAAAGACTTTAACACAAAATACGATAGAACAAAAGTATGGAATGGTGGATTAAATTATAATTATTCATTTAAAAATAAACCATTTGAACCATTCAAAAAGGTGAAATTCATGAAAAAATCTAATTGGTGGAAATTAATTAGAGAAACGAATATTTACCTCACCCCAAAAAACATAAGTTTTTCAAATAATATCACAAGAACATACAACGAAAGAGAGGTAAGAAATAACCTTGTTCCTGAGTATAATTTCCAACCAGTTTATATGAAGCAGTTTCAATGGAAACGACAATATAACTTAGGTTACGACATCACTAAAAATTTAAAATTTAATTTTGATGCAACTGCACAAGCAATATTTGTAGAAGGACAAGGGCAAGTAAACAAAGATGCAGACCCTGAAGGATATCGCCAATTTAGAGATACGATTACCTCACAATTACGAAATGGAGGAAAAGTAATGGATTATGCTCAAAACTATTCCTTTAGTTATAATGTACCCCTAGATAAAATTCCAGCACTTAACTGGATGACATCAAATGTAAAATATAGTGGCTCTTATAATTGGCAAAGAGCTCCTCTTGGTCAAACTGATTTCGGAAATACTATTCAAAATAGTAGAAATATAAACCTTACGTCTCAAATGAACTTTACAACACTTTACAATAAAGTTCCATATTTAAAAAAGGTAAATAACAACAACAGAAATATTTCATCAACAAGAAGAAAAGCAGTTCAGGGAGCACGTAAATTAGTAGAAAAGAAAACTCCAGAAAAGGAAGAAAAACCAGAGTCTGAAATGACTAAAAAAGAACTTCGTGAAAAAAGAAAAAAAGAGCGAAAAGAAAAAAGAGAAGAAAAGAAGAAGGAAAGAGCAAAAAAAGAAGTACAACCATTAGGAGGATTTTTAGCAAATATGCTGATGAGTATTAAAAATGTTTCTGGAACCTACAGTTTAACGGATGGAACACTACTTCCTGGATTTAATCAGGATGCAAGAATATTAGGTACACCAAGTGGACTTCTCTCTCCGTTAGCAGGGTTTACTTTTGGTCAACAAGGATATAATATTTTTGGACGTGAAAATGGATATGATATTGCACAAATTGCTGCTGAAAGAAGTAAAAACAATGTAGGAAGTACGGGGAACTGGTTAGTTAAAAATGATAACTTAAATCAAGCAAGAACAATAAACCACACCCAAAACATTTCTGCAAGAGCAAGTGTTGAACCAATAAAAGACTTAAAAATTGAATTAAGTTTAAATAGAAGCTATTCTAATAATTCAAGTGACTTTTTCAGATGGGTTGTAGATTCTAATGAACCGGAAATAGACCCAAACACCAATAATGGAC
>Ga0228634_1000432_pt1 | contig 31601 bp, 30 predicted proteins | sample 42DmetaG_FD_190063 | JGI IMG/M metagenome (GOLD analysis project Ga0228634, IMG submission 190063) | Seawater microbial communities from Monterey Bay, California, United States - 42D | ecosystem: Environmental > Aquatic > Marine > Coastal | place: USA: California | collected 2016-09-27 | reverse complement strand
AAAAAACTTATTCCTTCAATAAAGGAATTTGGAGTTTTGGAGCCGATAAGAATTGTAAAAGAACATAAAAAAATGTTCGTCATTCACGGGTATTCTCGCTATAGAGCTGCATGTGATATCGGTATTATATCAGTTCCAGTCATTGAAACATCACCTATTGAATCTGACATTTTTCTGGATTCAATAATCCGAAATACTACAATTAAAAGATCTTATAAAGAAGTTGCTGTAGCAGCCAGTTACATTTTGGATCGGATTGGAAATTCACAAGGCAAAAAACGAACAGAATCACCAATCAAAAACGATATCGATAATTTTGATGAAGTAGCAAAAGATCGATACGATCTGGCAAGAACTGTTCTACATTTCAATCTTTCAGTTTCCTCTCTTAAACGGTTGCTTAAAATACATGAGGTCGATGAGACTTCAGAGGGTTCCAAACTAAAATTATTTGACCTTTTAGAATCAGGAAAAGGAATTTTACCTGTCTATCAAACCGCAATTGAAACCAAAGAGTCAAGAGATAGAAAATACAATAGACGTCTTGAATTGGATCAAGAGAAAGAATTAATCTTAAGACAAGAGCAAGCATCGAGGGATGCAGAATTGATCAAATCAATAAAAAGTGATCTCGAAGAAAAGTTTGAAAAAGAATACGAAGAACGTTACGAGCAGGAATTTGGATACAAGCCTAAACCAAAATCACTTTTAGATCACGATTGGGAAGAAAAAATTAAGAAACTACAGCGTATTAGATACATAATTTCTACTGATGATGAAATCATTATAAATGAGATTTTGAATAAATATTAATAATAAACAAGATAATGGAGAATTTGAAACATATTAAAAGTGAAATAATTAGTGGATTTAACAGAGGTGTTGAAGATGAAATTTTAGGAATTAATTCCTTGACCTGTTTTTATTTCAACCTAATCAATCCAATTAACCTCAATGAAATAGAAATCAATACCTGCAAGGTTGACCGAAGAAAAATAAAATTTGGGAACTGCTACGGCAACTCATCTAATCGATTAAGTGATGATCACCTGTATGTTGAAGGGTTAGCTACAAACAAAAAAACACTACATCAAGTATATCACGCTTGGAACATAAATAAGAACCATACTCATATTGACTATACTTTTGCTGAAATTTCAGATGAATTCACTTACCAAGGGTTAATTATACCCAGTAAAATTGTAAGAGAAGTTGGATATAGAAAACATGGAGTTTGGGGACCTGTTATTCCATTTTTAACCAATGAAGAATTAAAGGTGGTGCTTTCCTACAACAATAATTAATAATCAATAAAAACCAACATTTAGTATTGATGTTTACTACCGGTGGTAGCAAAATTTATACAAATAGAATTGTAATGAATTCAAATAGTGTCTTATTTCAAATCGATTATTTCATACGAAATTCACCCTACAAAAAAGTGAAGGGATCTGGGAATATTGGTCTCTCCGACAACTCTGTTAGAAGTTATAAATCACTAAGGAGAATTTGGGATGAGTTCGAAAATCATATAGGGGGAACGGTTCATTTAACTGAATTGAACAAAGACATTCTGCAACAGTTTATCCATTGGATGATACAGCTTCAAAAATACTCTGTGAATTATCAAGGTCAATTATTGAAACTACTAAAATCAATTTGTAAAGAGGCAGAAAGGGGTGGCGAACAAATTCATAATTATTGTAACCATATAGAAAGTTATCGTCAAAGAAAAATTGACAGGATTATTGTGACGCTCAATCAAAATGAAATAAATAAACTAAAAGAATTAGTAGACCTTCCATGTGAATTGGAAAATATTAGAAAATGGTTTTTATTGGGCTTAAATATTGGACAGAGAATCTCAGATGTACTAAAAATAACCCCTCAAAATTTAAGACAAGCGCCTAGTGGAGGAATGTATTTGGATCTTATTCAAATAAAAACAAAAAAGTCAATCACTGTGGGTATTATTGATCCTACAGTCCTGGAATTTCTAAGAAGAGATTTTCCTCAAAAAACCAATGCATCGGTTTTTAATAAAAAAATTAAAGAGTTGTGTCGATTGGCTGGCATTGATCAAGTCATCAAAGGAAATAAAATGAGTTCAGTAACAAAAAGGGTAGCATTTGGGATGTATCCAAAATATGAATTGATCACATCACACACGATGAGAAGGTCTTTTGCAACAAATTATTTTGGAAAGATTGAAACTCCTATTTTAATGGAGATCACAGGACACTCAAGAGAAAGTACCTTTTTAAGTTATATTGGGGAGAACCCGAATAAAGACGCTGTTGCAGATGTGTTTATGGAACGTTTGAGGACGTTGGGGAATGAGAGTAGGTAGTTGTTCTAAACCCGTAAAAAAACTTGTAAATTTCAAAATCTCATGGCCGTTTCATGGCAATTTAAGGATTTTTAAAAATTTAATTACTAAATATCAGTTAGTTATAAAATAATTGAGACTACAGTCCGTAGTCTTTTCAAAAATAAATCAATATAACACCTTTATAATGTGATATTTAACTTTTATATTTTAAATAAATAACGTATATTTAAGTAGTGTAACTTGTTATAATTTAGCTCATATTTTGTTAAATTATAAATATATACAAGTTATATTCATGTTAAATAATTAAAACAACATACGTTATATGCACGTTAATTTCTATAAAAAACCACAAATAAAGAGCTCAAATACACCCCTAAATGTAGAAAAATCCGTCTTATTTTTAGACTATTTAGATCATTTTATTTCCAATTCAGCCACAAAAAGAGTTCAAGGATATGGAACAGTGGGTTTGGCACATAATACCATTCGGACGTATAAATCTTTGTTTCGGATTGTAAAAGCCTATGAATTTGAGAAGTCAGAGAAATTGTATTTGAACTCTATAGATAAATATACCGCAGAATCTTTTACACGTTTTCTGAAAACTGAACAGCAGTATAGCGATAATTACTGCGGCCAACTCTTAAAATTATTAAAAATTATTTTGAGAGATGCTGAGAAAAGTGGCTTGGAAGTGCACCCCTATTCCAATTATATTGAATCTTTTAAGCAGAAAAGTTCCGATCGAATTTTGCATGTTTTAAATCCATCAGAAATAAAAGCATTAAAGAAATTACAGCATATTCCTGGAGAATATACAGATAGTTATAAATGGCTGTTAATTGGTTTGTGTATTGGACAGCGAGTGTCTGATCTATTGAAATTAACCCCTAGTAATCTTAGAAAAGCACCCACTGGATTGTATATAGATATCTTGCAGCAGAAAACAAAGAAGTCGGTAACTGTTGGTGTTGCAGATCCACTAGTTATTAAACTATTAGAGAATGAGTTTCCAAGAAGAGTTTCACAAATGATCTTTAATAAACAGATTAAAAGACTTTGTAAAATGGCGGGAATAGAAGATTTGGTGTTTGGGTTTAAGAACAACCCAAAGACTCGAAGGAAGGAAGTTGTAAATGCGCCAAAGTATGAATTTGTGACCTCACATATTATGAGGCGTTCTTTTGCTTCTAATTATTATGGTAAAATTGAAACGCCATTACTTATGAATATAACGGGTCATTCTAAAGAGAGTACTTTTCTGAGTTACATTGGAACGCATCAAAATAAAGATGCATTGGCAGATTTATTTATGCAGCAGGCGGGAGTTATTTGGTAATGTTATTTTTTTATTCCTAACTGAATTATTTTTTCTTTGTACCAGTTTTTATCAGTCACTCTTTTAAATAACCAAACACGATACTCTTTGTACATTATGGACTTATAAATAATGTTCAATCTATTTTTAATAAATAGATAAATCTTAATACGTTTGTGTCGTATTTTTGTTGTTTGCCAGTAATACGCTGTTTAAATCTTCTGCCTGAGTAATTATTTTTTTATTACGCTCCCGGTTTATATCAGTAATATTCACCATATAGCTCAACAACTCCTGAGGTAAATATTGTAAGAAATCGACTCGCTTTAAATTACCATACAATGCCGAGAATACGAGATGGTCTGTACTTACTTTTACAACAGTATCCCAATCTATATTACCTGATTGTATTTTTTTTCTATTACATGCCTGTTTTTTTCTTCCAAAGAAATAGTCAAACATTTGGCAATAAAATAAAGGGTTTCTTTATAATTCACTTTTAAAATATTATTTGGTAGGATCAGGGTCTCTATCCATAAAACCTTGCTTCTCAATTTCTTTTAATTGTTTAATAGTAAATTGATCTCGAACAGATTTTGTTTTTGGGAAAATATAATTAGAAAGAGTCACAAAGAGTTTTACTCGTTCTGTTTTGGTAAGTTTTTCTTGGTTTATAAGCAGATCATCCAACACTTTTTCATAAAGCATCTCCATCTTTTCCTTAATGGAAGGTCCTTCTTTTTTAGCAGGTCCTCTTTTGGATTTTTTCCCTGCTTTCTTTGCTGATTTTGGGTCGAATGGCATGTTTTTTAATTTTCAGATAAAGCTACCTTCTTTATTATTGATTTCAAACTTGTTAATTCAATTTTTTCTTCTTGTTTTAAATCAAAGTTAGAAGTAACATAACCTATCCCGTTATGTTCACCGTTTTTTATAGCCACAAATGCTAAGTAAGATTTAAATTTTTCTAATTTTAAATTTGATTCTTTTGAGTAGATTGAATCATTATCCTCAATATCATTTGGATATAATAACTCCACAAATAGACTTGTACCTCTATTATCAACCTCAAATATTTTAATATCATCTTTAAAAGCATAAAAACTATTTAATAAATTTTCAGTATTTAAGGCATCCGTTTCATTCTTAAATTTTACTAAAAAATCTCTAGACATTCTTGGTAAGATTTCTGAGAAATTTTTAATACCAATCATCTCTGCAAACTTAACATGTTCTTTAAGACGCCAGTAAAAAGTTAAATGTTTGTGAGGTTGTTGATGCAGACCAGTAGCAATGATTAATTTAACATTGTTCAACTTCAATAGTTTACCTAACTGATAATCATATTCTGAAAGAATTTGAATTAATGGATCAAAACCATCTGGGCAATACCAATCTGGGTTTTTTAAATTTCCTTGATATGCTTTTGAATTAAATAAATAATGATGCTGTATATGAGCACCTGAATTTAAAAATAAATTTGAAAAATCAGGTTTATATTTTTTCCATAGCGTCAGATGAACATCTGCTAATAAACTATCTAGAACAACTGCCTTAGCTCCTGGATTTTTTGCTTTGGAAACTGTTTTTACATAATGAAACCATCTTGAGATGGGAACATACAATAAAAGTCCAAGACCTAATGAAATTATTGATTTCAAATTTAATTTTGATTTAGCATTATCATTTACTGATTGATGAACAGCTTTATATAATGCTTTTACTATCCAATTTCCTGATGGATTTGTTTTAGTCCATGGATCAGGAACAAAAAAAGAAGGATTTTTTAAACGATTCTCTGCGTTAAAAGGAGAAACTGCACCAACTGAAAGGCCTTCGGCTTCCAACTCCTCAAATATTTGAGAAAGTTTCGGGTTATTAACAATGTCTCCTAAACGAAAAATATTATGTTCTTTGTAACTTTTTCCAGAATGTATAGTTACCCATTGCACCCAAGGCTCTAAAAGTCTATACTCATTTTCCGAAACAGTTTCAATTGACTTTTGAATTTCAAATATTTTTTTAAAATTGGGTAAAAGCCCTTGATTTATATAAAATTTTATATAATCAAAATTAAGTTCGTTTAGACCAAGTAAAATAGTTTTATTTTTCATTTTTTTTAATAATATTTTGATAAATAGATTCAGTGTTAGAAACTAATCTATCATAATTATAATTTTCAAGACTTATACTTTTTCCATTCTTAGCTAATTTAAGTCTCAGATCATCATCTTCGATTATTTTTAACAAGTTCTCACCATAATCTTTAACTTCCTTTGAGCAAACAATACCACTAAAATTATTTTCTATAATATCTGAAACACCTCCAACATCGGTTGAAATCGAAGCAGTTTCTGAGGCCATTGACTCAATAATACTTACTGGCGTACCTTCATTCAAAGATGTAAGACACACAATATCACTTGCCGCTAAAATACTATCTATATCTGAACGCCAAGAAGTGAATAAAACATCACATCTTTTATCTAAATCCTTATATGAATACGACAAATCTAATTTATTAGCATATTCAATAATCTCACCCGTTTCACTCCCATCACCAACAATTAAAGCCTTAATTTTTTTACCTGATTTATTAATACAATATTTAATTACATCTAAGAATAATTTATGATTTTTAATAGGTACAATTCTACCTATTATTGTTATTAAAATTACTTCATCAGAAACATTAAATTCATTCCTAGATTTTTCCCTTTTAAATTTTATGTTTTTTGTAAATCTACTTAGATCAAAACCTAGAGGTACTATTTTAACTTTTTCTTTTTCACATATTTTATACTTCAAAATTAAATCATTGCTTTGAAGTTTTGAAATAGCTATAATTTTGGTTGAGTGTTTTGCCAAAAACCTTTCAATAATTAAAATCATTTTATTTTTAAACCCTGAGAAATAACCTTCAAAAACATTTCCATGGTAAGTATGAATAACCTTGACTTTTTTGTAATAAAATAATGAGGCTAAACGTCCTAAGAGTCCAGATTTAGCTGCATGCGTATGAATTATATTCGGTTGATATTTGTAAATAATAAAAACAATTTGAATTAATGAAATTAAATCAAAAAGAGGAGAAATTGCTCTTCTCATAAATTTCAATTGCCTGAAAGGCACTTTTAAATCGTTTAATACATAATCTGCAGATTGTTCGTGTTTTTCGGGTTTCCCACCAATTAATAAAGTATCATATTTATCAGCATTTAAATATTTTGTTAAATAGGTAGCGTTATAGATAGGTCCACCTACATTGAATCTGTTTAAAATTCTTAAAATTTTAATTTTATTTTTCATTAAATAAATTTTCGTAAACTTGTTCATGCTGTTGCACAATTTCAGAAATAGAGTAATTTTTATTTACGTTCTCAAATAGTAATTCTGCACGAATAATTGCACTTTCATAATTTTTCTTTATTGCTATAATATTTTCCGCAAATTCTTCTAACTCACATAAAATTCCTGAATTATAATTTATTAAACTAGGAATACTCCCAACAGGTGTTGAGATTATCGGTAATTTTGAAGCAGCAGCTTCAAGAAGAACTATTGGCAAACCTTCCCAATATGATGGTAAAGCAAAACAATGAGAAGAATTTAGAATCTCAGGTATATCATCTCTTAAACCTAAAAATTTAACATATTTATCTAAGTTTAAATCTGATGTTTTTTTCTTCAGCTGATCTTCAAGCTCACCTGCTCCAACAATTTGTATTTTAAAATCTATAGAGTCCTTAAGCTGGTTAGCTAAATCAATTAAAAAAGTATGGTTTTTAACATACTCTAATCTTCCAATTGAAGTAATTGTGAAAACTTTAGCTTTATCAACATCTAAATTATATCTCTCAATATTTATTCCGTTAGGAATAACTAAATGTTTTTTCTTATAAAAGAATTTTAAAATATCCTCAGAAAATACAATGTCTAAATTTCTTAGTGGTCTGAGTAACCAAACTATATATTCTCTATACTTGGAACCTATATTTAAATTATGTGATGTATAGACAATTTTCAAACTTGGCATAAGAAGTTTAACAAAAGAGGCTATTATAAGAGAATGAGTCATATGAGCATGAATAATTTGAATTGAATTATCTTTTACATAGCTATTGACTTTAAAAAAAAGTCTGAATAAATCATATAAATTATTTTTACCAAATAATACTTTTGTCTTTATATTTTTAATTTTAAAACTATCGAGTAACTCAATACGATCATTTAAGGATACAACAGAGGAATCAAATTTTTCCTTATTAATAAAGCTAGATAAATCAAGAACTACTTTTTCTGCTCCCCCCATACCTAATCCTGTAATTAACTGTAAGACATTTATTTTTTTCATTTTAATTTGAATTTAAAACAGAAATCAATTCTTCACTACAATCTACAGCCGTGGTAATTTTTCCAGAGAAAATACTAAAAACTTTATCATTTTGTTTTTCGATAAGGGTTGGCCTTGCATCATCAAAATCACGATTAGGTAAAACACATCTTATTGTAAACATAGAACCAATATGCTCTAAACCATTTATCTCATTAAAAAATGTATTAGCTGTTTCTAAAAACTTATCCCATTTTGTAATTTCAGGATTTTTGATTACTCCCTTATTAAGTAATTTATTGTAATCCGCTGGTATTTCTGGAAATTCACCAACATTAGTATGATGAATGGCATGAACTACATTACCAATTACATGATAATCTGTATCAGAATAAGGATCGATACAGGTAAAAGGGCCATCCATAACTATAATTCCTTTTTTATGAAACTTTTTGGGTAACTTGATAATGGGCTTTTCACACAGCTCAAATTGATATATTTTTTTTTTATCCGATAAAGCATTCAAATTACTGTATGTGGCATTAATTACATAATCAAAATTATCTATCATATTTTTATCAAACTCTTCAGAAAAATGAAGTTTAACGGCACTTTTATCTAATTTTGCTCTACAAATCCTATAAAGTTTGTGTGGATCAAAGAGTCTCTCATTTACTTTGTATAACCCTTGAACATTACCAGTTACAAGATCAGATTGTATTTTATCATATTCTAATTCAACTTTTTCTAAAAAAGTCTCATATTGTTTTGTACTTACTTTTGAACTATAAGCTATTGCATAATATTGCTCAGTGTCTTTTATTTGGCAATCGTATTCTTTTAAAAAAGATTTTTCACCTTGTTTTGAAGACATTGCAGTTTCTATACTTCTTGGATAATGATACCCCCTATGAAGTCTGTATTGATTTATTGCACTTGCATTTTGAATAATATCTTCATTTTTTTCAAATAAATACACATCGTAATCATCTTGCAATTTTAATGCTGCTGTAATACCAAAGATACCTGCACCTACAACAGCAACTTTAGGTTTATTTTTTTCTAAACGACCTAAAATACTTATTGTTTTTAAGGCTAGTCTGTTATTTTTTTTAAAGCTAGCATTCTCATTAAAAACACAATCAAACATAATTTCAAGTAAATTAACCGAAGTTTTAAACTCAATTTTATGCCCATCTAATAGAACATATTTAGATTTATCATTAGATAATCGATTATAATTAAAGGTTGCGTTACCGATGTTAAAACGCTTTTTATTGACTTGATTTTCTGTAAAAGATGCATCTTGAGACAAATCTACACCGAAACTTAAAGCCATGTATATATCATGATATGCTAAATTATTGTATATACTATCCTTAAAAGACCCTAATTTATTCCATGAAAACTCAATGTTTTTATAATCTTGCTCTTTAATAAGTTTAAACGTAGGATGGAATAAGAAAATATCATCTATATAAAGTTTAACATCATTAGAATTAGCCAAATCAATTAACTTTTTTGCTTTTTTATAAGAACTCGTTATTGGTTTTTCAACAAAAACATTTACACCTTTTTCTAAAAATGTTTTACATATTTCATAATGTGTAGATGTCGTTGTGGCAACAATTACCCAATCAATGTCAAATGAAACATCAAATTCTTTTCCTGTACAAAAAACAATATTGTATTTATCTTTTAAAGTATTATATATTTTGGATCCAAAATAACCTTTCCCTACTATTCCTATATTTAACATTATAACTTATATTTTAGATTCTTTTTAGTTTGATCTGTAATATTTCTTGCCACATTATCCCAAACAAATTTTTCACCTAAAAGGCTATTATTTGTCATCATTAGCTCTAGCAAGTCTGGAGTATTATATATTTTATCTAATGCACTTTTAAAATAATACGGGTCATAATTATCAATTACATAACCGTTTTCATTGTCTTTAATAATGGATTTTAGTCCGCCAACATTAGAAGTAAGAATAGGAAGTCCTCTTGAACAAGCTTCTAAAACAGAGGTGGGTGTACCTTCAAAAAATGAAGTAAGTAAAAAGGCAAAACTGTTATCCATCAATTTAATTATTTCCTCAGTAGTCTTAAAACCTATAAGGCTTACATTATCTATGTTTTGCATCTTGATCTCTAGACTCTGTTTTTCGGGACCTTTACCTACAATTTTAAAATTATAATCTGGACAAATTTTAGCGATTTCAATAACTAAATCAATATTTTTTTTAGGTACCAAGTTTGCTATAGTTATAACATTATTTGAAAATACTTTATTAGATGGTGTGTCTACAAAAACAGCACTAATACCACTGGGTTGAAAAAAAACAGCATTTGGTTTATGAGGTTCTAAATAATTTGCAGTATCGGCACCAGATGTAAAAATTAAATCAACTTGCTTTATTAGAAAACTTAATACTTTCTTTTTAAAACTACTTGTCAATTGATCATGAATTGATAAAACAACTACTTTTGACTTTGTTAAAATCTTGATTAAAGAAATTAATATAAGAGCGCTCCAATCTCCGTGAACATGGATAACATCATATTTCTTTTTATTTTTTAATAACTTAAATAATACTGCAAAATGAAATATAAAGATTCCAATAAATTTAGGTTTTATTTTAAATAATTTTAATTTAGGTAAAACCTCCACATCATTAATATTTATTTTTTTACCATTATTAAAATAAACATCAACTAAATTTTCTTTAGATTGAATTTCTGAAAGAAATTTTATGTGTTTTTCCATACCACCTTTGTTTGGAGGCAATAGTAAGTATAGTCTTAGTATTTTTATTTGATCTATTTTATTATGAACCATATTTCATGTTTTTTATTTCATTACGATATTTATCAAATACAGTTACCCATTCATATTTTTCAGAGACATCTTTATGCGCTTGATTAGCAATACGAAATCTAAATTCCTTATTATTTGATATCTTATGTATTGCATTTTCTAACTTGTTTAAATTTGGTTCGATTAGAATCGAATTATAATCATTTATTAAAATTCCTTCAATAGAGCCAACATCTGTAGATATTATTGGTAGTTTTAATGCCATAGCTTCTAATATTGTTCGGGGCATTCCTTCACTAACTGAACTCTGAATATAAATATCGGATTGATTTATTAAATTAACCATGTTTTCTTGTTTAATCCAATCAATTAAGGTAAAGTTATTACTGACAGCCTCTTTCGTAATAAAATCCTCGTATTTTTTTTTTTCAGAACCTCCTCCTATTAAAGTTAAATGAAATTTAATACTAGTATTAGCCAGAGTCTTTATAAGATTTAAGTAGTTTTTTTCCCATACAAATCTACCGACACTAACTAATTTAATTTCATCTTCTATATTGTAAGAGTTTTTAACATTTGAAAATAACTTTAAATTTACTCTGTTTGGAATCAAAATAATATTTTCATGAAAACCAGACTTACCAAGCTTTTTAGTCATTGATTCACTTAAAGATCTAATTTTAGTTGAATTTTTAAAGGCGAATTTTACCAATTTTGATATTAAAGAGTTTTTTTCTAGATATCTAAAATATTGTTCTCCATGAATTTCAACTAGAATTGGTAACTTAAATATTTTACTTGCTAATACTCCCGAAATACCTCCTAGAAGTGAACTTTGAGCAGTTAAATGAGTTATCTTGTGTCTCCTTATGATAAATAGTAAACCAATTGAAGTAATAACAAAGACTCTAGATTTTGAATGAATTTTTGGAATTAAGTGTAAATGAATATTAGACTCAATAGTATATGAATATTTATTATTCTGACTTCTTGCATAAATATGATATTCATCAAAACCTTTAGCTAGTTCTTTCCAAATTTTTTTAGTGTGATGTTCTTTTTCATTTAATTTTGGATATGTATTTGCAGATATGTGTAAGACTCTATTCACTCTTGAAAATTTTATTTATGTACATTTTTGCTACATTATCAGTACTAAACCGTTTAACATGTTTAATATTTTCATTAATTAGTTTTGACTGGACATTTGTATTTCCAATTAAGTTGAATAAAAGTTCTGAAAACTCATCTCTATTTTCAATATCCGACATATACTCAAGTTGATTAGATCCCAAGAGATCTTGAATTCCTCCAGCATTAGTTGTAACAATAGGCATGCCAGATGCCATAGCTTCTAGGACTACTCTTGGAAAACCCTCTGTGTAAGTTGGATTTATAAAAATATCTGATAATGAATAGTATTCTTGTATTTCGGAATTTGGAATCTCACCTAAAATTTGTATCTGAGCACTTAAATCTTGGCGAACAACTTCCTTTTTAAATTCCTGGAGTTCAGGACCTCCACCAATTACGATACATATATTGTTTTTATCTTTAAGAGCCTTATTTAGAATATAAGGCATATAAAATAAACTTTTTCGAACTGGTGAAAATCTATGGACAAATAAAATGATTTTATTTTTTGGATCTAAATTTTTATTAAGTTTTAATTTATATTTGTCTTCTTCTGAAATCTTTTTAAATCTTTTTAAATCAATATCATTATACAAACACAGAAGTTTTTTTTCATTTACGCCAACTTGTTTATTGTAATAATTTATCATAGTTTCAGGACCAGTAACAAAAAAAGAAATATTATTTACGACAAATCTAAAAGGAAGATATGAATTGAAAAACCATTTAATAGTTTTAATGTTAATTTCTCTTTGTTTATCTAATCTATGTGTAGTTCCAGAGTGCCAAAAGTAAGTCTCAAGACTAGTGAATTTTGATAGTATAATCGCAGGAATAGCTCCCCATTGAGAGATTCGAATAAATACTTTTTTGTAACCCTGCCTATTGAAATTTAATAGTAATATAATAAGTTCAATAGGTCTTAATATCCCTTTTCTTTTTTGTAAAACAACCTGAATGTTTTGTGAAGTAAATTTAGGTTTAGACTTTGATTTTTCAATGATTAATATAATTTCAATACCATTTGAAGCAATTTCTTCCAATAGATTTAAAATATGAAAAAAATGACTTCCTTCCTTTTCACTATACTGATTGAGTATGTATACTAACTTTTTCTTCAATTTTTTATTTTTTTTATAAACTCTTTGGTATGACCAAATACATCGTAAACGAAAGAATCATTTTTATTAAAAAGATCTTCAAATACGATAGAATCTCTATATTTTACAACTTTAGCAGGATTACCTACAGCAACAGCATAATCAGGAATATCTTTTGAAACTATTGAACCTGCTCCTACAACAGCACCTTTCCCAATTTGAACTCCAGGTAAAACAATTACCCTTCTTCCTATCCAAACATAATCATCAATAATTACATTTGCTATTAACATTCTGTTATCATAAGGGATAGCTCTAAGATCTGGGCTATTAAAATTATGGGTTCTAGTATATACACAGACTTCAGGGGCAAAAATCACACCATTTCCTATTGAAATGGAACCTGCACCATCAAGTTCACAGCCAGGACCTAAATGAACATTATTACCTATTGTAATGTTTTCAGCGTAGGAAAACTTAGAATTTAAAAAACGATATATACAATTATCACCTTCATATTTGAATGATAAATTTCTAAACTTAAACTTTAATAATATTTTTTTTATTAATGACATATAATTGTAAAATTAATGTGGATATATAGTAAGATAAAACTAGATAAATCAATCCTGTTAGATTAAAATAACACATAAAACCAGACGTAGTAAATAAAACAACAATAAATATTAATTCAGAATAGTTTAATGTTTTATTTTGATATCCAATTAATAATTCTGACCTAGTGTAAATAAATTTTATATATGAAAATGATAAAGTTGATAATATTATATTTTCTATAAAGTAAAATTGATCAATATTTATTTTAAGATATACTAATCCAGTTAAAAAATTTATCACAAATAATGCGCCTCCAATTAAATGAAATTTTGATTTGAACAATTTTTTATGGTTTGTTTGATTAAGTTTATTCATAAAAAAAGCTTCAATAACTCTAAACAATCCATTTGAAAAACTCAATACTTTTACAAATAGACTGAAAAGCCCTATTGTACTTTTTGGAACGAATAAATCAAAAACTAACACAATAGAAGTAGTCCTAAATCTCTTAATTATTGAATTAAAATAGTAAGCTTTAAATGATATGAAATTTGTAATTAAAAATTTCAATAAATCAATTATTAGAGATGGTTTTATTAAAAAGCTAATAATATTCTTTCTTTTAAAAAAACAAATAATAAAGATGATACATAAGTGCACTATTGTAAAATAGTAGAGTAATAATTTGAAACTTAATAAATGGAAATGTATCATATATAAAATCACTAAAAGCTTCAAAAACGAAATAAAAAGTAAAAAATAATAATAACTTTTAAGTTTAGATTTTGCTTGACTATAGATATCTATATAATTCAAAAAACCAGTACTAACTACAAATACAAATACTTTTAAAACATCAATCTTTATGAAAAGATCAAAAACTATTAAGGCTAATAAAATCAATATTGAGACAATAATATAATTTAAAAATAATATATTTTTAAAAAAAACATCTTCTTGGAATTTAATTACACTGTAGTTAGGAGGTATTATAGAAAACACAATAGAAATTAGCCCAATCATACTTAAAAAAACAGTGTATTCTCCAAGAACATCAACAGAAATAAATCGCACTATAAGGAAAGTTGTTAGAAAACCAAGTACTGAGTTTAATCCGTTTGCAAATGATATTGCAAAAATTTTTTTAAAAAATATCATTGTGTATCTTTAAGGTTAACTCCCGTAATACAGACTATTAATAAAAAAACAAAAGAACTTGGAATAAACCAAACTCCACTTTGCATAGTAATAAAAAAAACAAATAAATAAATATATGCTATAAATAAATTTGAATTAAAATTGAACTTTAATTTTCTTTTAAGTTGTTTCATTAATTTAAATATAAATGAAATAAAAAATAAAAAACCTATTATTCCTAATTCACATAATATCTGTAAATACTGGTTATAAGTAGATGAAATAATTATGACTTCAGTACCTAGATAAGAAAAAATATCTTTAATATAAGCCCCATAAAAACCAAAACCCAACCCAAACCAAAAATTATCTAAAAAGATTTCTAATCCTGTAGTAAGCGACAATAACCTTAGGCCAGCAGAGTTTGATTCTGGGGAATCAATGTTCATTGAAATTCTATTAATAAATGGTATTTGATCACTAAAATTGTACAAAAAAACTGAAACTAGGATTACTCCAACAGAAGTACTTAATATCTTTTTCAAACTAAAAAATTTCATTTTGTATAAATAAAAGGCAAAAACGGAAAATAGTAAAAAAGTAGCAGCTATTCCACCTGTTAGAAAAAATGAAACTAAAAAAATCATTAAAGTTTTCCATTTTTTATTGTGAAATGAATCCAAAATAAAAAAAGTTAAAAAAGTTGAAATTTCATCACCCATTATTCCAAATGATCTAGAAATATTTTCACCTCCAGAGCTGCTTTCAAAAGCTTCAATTAAATTGGGGTAAAAAAATGAAACTATTAGAAAAATTGAATTTATTAATGCAAAAATTCTAAGGTTTTTATAAAAAAGATTTATTGCGAGTTTATTTGAATTACTATAATACAAATAAGGTATTATGCATAGTATTGATATTGTTTGAACAAAAACAGAAAAAGATCCAGTAATATGTTGAGGTTGAAATACCGCCCCATAGATAAAGAAAAGAAATAATATAATAATTAATTTAAAAACATGATTTAATTCCTTAATTAGAAGTTTACCTTTAAAAAACAATACAAATGCATTTAGTAAAAATAGAATTCTCATAAATAATGAAACCCTAATATCTAAACCATTGGAGAAACTATGGAGTATTCCAAATGAAAAAGTATTTTCTAATAGCAAAAACCAAAAGAATAGTATAACAAAAAAATAATGTGAATTATATTTATACAAAAAGAACATTATAAATTATTGATGGTATTTGTTAAACAAATTAATTAAAATTTTTAGCCTTGACTCTATATTAAGGTTAGGTTTATATCCATAATCATTCTCTATTGGTGTTATATATGCCCAAGTATTAAGAACATCACCATCTTGCATTGCCAATTTGATTTAAATAGTTTTTTCTATCTTTCTCTGATATTGTAATATGTCCAGCATGAAATAAGTTTAATATTGAAAAAGTAATTCCTACTTTTGTTTTTCTGTATTATAGATTTCCATCTACTAAACTATTATCTAAAAAGTTTTTAACATCATAGATGATAGCATTCTGATTTTTTAATGATAAAAAATCAATTTCTTTAAATTTATTATGAGCAACAGTTAAAACAACCGCATCGAATTTTACATTGGGTAGAGATTTTAAAGATTCTAATCCATATTCGTGCATTACTTCATCTTCATCTGCCCAAGGATCGTGAATCGTAATATTAGTCCCATAATCTTTTAAAGCATTTATAAGATCTACTGCTTTTGTATTTCTTACATCTGGACAGTTTTCTTTAAATGTGATTCCTAATATCAGAACTTTAGCCCCATTAACATGTGTGTTTTTCTTAATCATACATTTTACAATTTCGGAAGCTACATAATCTCCCATTCCATCATTTAACCTTCGTCCAGCTAAAATAATTTCAGGATGATATCCATTCTCTTGAGCCTTTTGCGCTAAATAATAGGGATCAACTCCAATACAATGCCCTCCAACTAATCCCGGTTTAAAAGGTAAAAAATTCCATTTTGTCCCAGCTGCTTCCAATACATCATGGGTATTGATATCTAAAAGGTTAAATATCTTGGCTAATTCATTCACAAAAGCAATATTAATGTCTCGTTGAGAATTTTCAATTACTTTGGATGCTTCAGCTACTTTTATTGTGGGTGCCAAATGAGTACCCGCTGTAATTACGGATCTGTATAAACTATCTACTTTCAAACCTATTTCTGGCGTTGAACCGGAAGTAACTTTTAATATTTTCTCAACCGTATGTTCTTTATCTCCTGGATTAATTCTCTCAGGTGAATAGCCTGCATAAAAGTCTTCATTAAATTTAAGTCCAGAAACTTTTTCTAGAACAGGAACACAATCTTCTTCTGTAGCGCCTGGATACACAGTAGATTCATAAATTACTACATCTCCTTTTTTTAATACCGCACCAACGGTCTCACTTGCTTTTACAAGTGGTGTTAAAATGGGTCTATTATTTTTATCAACAGGTGTTGGAACCGTTATAATGTAGTAATTACAATCCTTAATTTTATCCAACTGATTAGTACAAAATAGTCCATTTGAATCAGAATCTTCTACAATGAGAACTGATTGTAAGGTTTCATTATCAACCTCTAATGTGGAATCATTACCAGACATTAATTCAGATATTCTTTCTGTGTTGATATCAAAACCAACTACTGAATATTTGGTTGCAAAGAGTCTTGCCAATGGCAAACCAACATATCCTAAACCGATGATTGCTATTTTATCTTTTTTCATATTTATTTTATAAATTTTCCCAATACCATTTAACAGCATCTTTCAGTCCTTGCTGCAAGGTAAACTGTGGATTGTAATTTAGATTTTTTTTTGCTTTATCAACACTTGCATGAGAATGAGGAATATCACCTACTCTGTTTGTACCATATATGACCTCGACGTTTGAAATTTTAGAATCAAACTCAGATAAATACTCTTTTAGGTACCCCATTAAATCATTTAACGTATTACGATCACCATAAGCTACATTATAGACTGTATTAATGGCTTTTTCATTGTTTGTGACCAAGCATAATAAATTTGCTTGTACAACATTGTCAATGTAAGTAAAGTCTCTTGAGTAATTTCCATCGCCATTAATCACTGGAGATTCTCCTCTCATTAATTGGCTAATAAATTTTGGAATCACAGCTGCATAAGCACCGTTTGGATCTTGCTTTCTACCAAACACATTGAAATATCGTAAGCCTATCGTCTCTAATCCGTAAGTTTTTGAAAATATATCTGCATATAACTCGTTTACATATTTAGTAATAGCATAAGGTGACAAGGGTTTTCCGATTATATCCTCAACTTTTGGCATTGATTCTGAATCTCCATACGTTGATGAACTCGCTGCAAAAACAAATCTTTTCACTCCATTATCTCTTGCTGCTACTAGCATATTTAAAAAACCACTCACATTTACATCGTTAGATGTAATTGGGTCTTTAATAGACCTTGGAACTGACCCCAATGCTGCTTGATGCAAAACATAATCTACATCTTTGGTCGCTTTTAAACAATCCTCTAGTTTTCTAATATCACCTTCAATTAGAGTAAAATTTGCATCCTTTAAAAGTGGTTCTATGTTTTCTATTTTGCCAGTGGCAAAATTATCAAGACAAACTACTTTGTTTCCTTTTTCAAGTAAAGCTTCACATAAATTCGCCCCTATAAAACCTGCTCCTCCGGTGACTAATATTTTTTTATTACTTAAATTAATCTTCATATTTAATGACACTTTTAAAATATTTATTTTCCAATTCTATAGTACTCTAATCCATTATTTTCCAAATCATAAGCGATATATTGATTTCGGCCATCAAAAATAACCGGAGTTTTTAATTGTGCTTTTATTTCCTCAAAATCAGGCGAACGAAACTCTTTCCACTCAGTAAGTAACACTAGTGCATCCGAGTCTTTTAAAACTTCATACTTCGAGGCCACATACGTTATGTTTTGAACTCCTTTGAGGTAATGCTCTTTAGCTTCATCAATCGCCTTCGGATCATAGGCTTTTATTTTGGCACCTCGTTTCTCCAATTCCTTTATTACATAAATAGAGGGAGCTTCGCGCATATCATCAGTTCCTGGCTTAAAGGCCAAGCCCCAAATACCAAAAGTAAATCCGCTTAGATCTTCTCCAAAACGAGTTACAATTTTCTGAGCGATCACTAATTTCTGTGCATCGTTTACTTCTTCTACCGCAGTAATTAATTTTGCAGTATAGCCATTTTCTTTAGAAATTTTTGTGAGTGCTTTTACATCTTTTGGAAAACAAGAACCTCCATAGCCTGCACCAGGGTATATAAAACTATACCCAATACGCTGATCAGAACCAATTCCAATTCTTACTTGATTGGCATCAGCCCCTACCTTTTCACAGATATTGGCAATTTCATTCATAAATGATATTTTGGTAGCTAGCATTGCATTCGCAGCATACTTGGTCATTTCAGCAGAACGAATGTCCATGGTAATAAAACGGTCATGTGATCTAAAGAATGGAGAATACAATTGCTTCATTTTTTTAAAAGCAATCTCAGAATCTGATCCAATAACTACTCGATCTGGTTTCATGAAATCAGCTATAGCAGCTCCCTCTTTTAAAAATTCAGGATTCGAAACCACATCAAACTGTAAATCAGAATCCCGTGCATCTAACTCTTTTTGAATGGTCGCCTTTACCTTATCTGCAGTCCCTATTGGCACAGTAGATTTATCAACCACAATCAATCTTTTTTGCATCGACTGGCCTATAGATTTCGCTACGGCCAATACATATTGTAAATCAGCAGAACCATCATCTCCCATAGGGGTTCCAACGGCTATAAATGCGATTTCAGAATTTTGTAAAGCTTCATGTAAATCTGTTGTAAAAAATAAGTTTTTATTTTTTACATTTTTCAAAACCATGGTCTCTAAACCCGGTTCAAAAATTGGAATAATCCCTTGATTTAATTTTTCAATCTTGACTGGATCTATATCTACACAAGTAACCCTGTTTCCCATCTCTGCAAAACATGTTCCTGAGACGAGCCCAACATATCCTGATCCTATAACTGTAATATTCATTTCTTATTTATCTTCAGCTGTTTTCACTTGCTTTCTAAGTCCACTCGAAGAGAATCTATGATCTCTAGAATTGTAATAAATCTCAATTCCTTTTTCTTCACAATACCCTCTTCCAGTAAAATTTTTATCTAGGTATTCATCTCCAATGATGCGAACATCAATCTTGAATGACTTTAAAATATCTTCTAAATCTTGTTCAGATACATATGGTACAATTTCATCTACATGCTTAGAACCTTTAAGCTGAATATACCTCTCAATAATAGACTGTGAAGGTGCATTTTTCTCAGGACGATCAATTGAAGGGTCTAACTGCAAACCAACGATTAAATAATCACACTGACGTTTTGCTTCTTCTAACATCTTTACATGCCCGGCATGAAACAAATCAAAGGTTGAAAAGGTGATTCCTACTTTCATAATTTGTTTTTTATTGACTACCACCGGTAGTCACTATTTATTTTTTTTTGATCAACTCAAAAATATAAGACGATGTACTACTCTGTTTTACAAGCTTTTAGCACTAAAACCAAAAGCTTTGTCTTTGTTTTGAATCTCCCTTAAGATATTCTGAACTGGCTCTTTTGCAAGAACATAACTGATGCTTAAAACAGCTCCTAGAAACACCCAAATCAACACAATTAAACTGCGCTTAGGGTCAGATTTTTCGTTAGGCAATACCACCGGCTTTACAATTGAGAAAACAGGAGTGTCTTTTGCCACTTGCAATTTTACCTGCTCTAGCTGTGTAACTACATTTTGAAATACAGAGGTCGCAATTTGCATTTCTGTTTCCAAGCGGGTTTGGGTATTAGAAAACCCGCTTCTGGCAACACTAAAGTTACTGTCTTTAAAATTAGACAAATTATTTTGAGCCTCAGTGAGCACCTGTTGTTTTGCGACGTACTGCTCTTCTAAGTAGGTCAATAATTCTAAACTAGATTTGGTTTTTATTTTTATGATTTCTGCTTGTAGTAAGGCTATGGCATTTTTGGTAACTTGTGCGGCAATTTCTGGGGATTTGCTTTTTGCAGCAATTTCAATATACCCGTCTTTATCATTGATATTGATGCTCAATAGCCCATCAATAATTTTTGAATACTCAAAATCTTCCTGAGACACCAATGCAACTCCTTCAATTTGAGCTTGATTTTGGCCTGTTTTTTTGGCTCCAAACAACTTTGAAGGCAAACCGATAGTATACTCTTTTACCGTTCCTAAAATTGAGAAAGAAGTATTTAGTTCAAAATACGTTTTTAAATTGGTTGCCTCCCCCAAGTTTTGTAAAGGTGCCATTAACAGCTTCTTTTTAAAAGTAGCACTCTCCATAATCTTATCGTACAACATCGGAGAAATTTCATTCCCTCCTTGGTCCATACTCCCTAAGTTAATCCCAGCCAAAGAAGCCAACCCTTTTAAACCTCCAGTACCTGAACTCGTTTTGCTAGTATTGGGAGTAAACATTGAAGAGGCGGTGTATTGATTGGGTGTTGCTAAAGCAATAACAATCCCTAAAATACTAAATACACCTACAATTATTAGAATAAACTTACGTGAAGCCCAAATTTTTGCCAGTAATGCAACGATATCTATTTGATCTTCCGTCTCTGATTGCATATTTTGATGATTCGTAGACATATTGCTTACAATTTAGTTGCTAATAATACGGTTGTTAATGCTCCTGTTACTACCCCAAAAATTCGAACAAAATCATCTAAAAACTTCCCGCTATTTTCGCCAGTTTTTTCTGGTTTGGCAATAACAATAATTTCTGACCCTGGATGAACTACTGGATTTTTTAAAAACCCAATTTTTTGGGACTGCCCATTGGCGTGTTTTACATACATACTTTCTATACGCTTTGTCTTACCCCCAGAATTTTTAATATAATATTTGGCTCTTTTTCCTTTTTGCCACTTAAAACCAGCTGGATTTAAAACGGCCCCTTTAGTTTGTACAGGCATTAATTTAGAGCCAATGATTAATTGATCTCCGTCAAATAAATCAAGTGTATTTTTTTCAAATGCAGCTTTCAGGTCTATATTTAATAAAATACTATCTCTAAGCACGTAAGAACTTTTTAAATAGGCTAAATTAGATAAACCACCCACAGCATTAATTACATCTTTTAACCCTGTTTGATCCCCTTCAACAATTACAGATCTAGGATAATTTACTTCCCCAAAAACTTGCACTACTGGTTGTGCTTTTGCTCTAATAGGTGCAGCAACCGTTATAATATCGTCATTTTGAAGTAGCATAGGATTTTCTGGTTGTGCTTTCTTTCCTAATAGATAATCTACATCAATTGTGTATGAGCTTGCAGAAGAATACGTACCCGCTAATACATTTCTATCTAAAGAATTGATGGTAACTTTTGTTTTTTCTGCAATCTCAGTAAAACCACCTGCCGCTAAAATAGCATCTTCTACATACATGGTTTTTTGCAATTGGTACTGTCCTGGGTTTATAACCTGCCCTTTTACAGTAACGATTAACGTTAGGTCTTCAGTCACATTTTTAGAATACAAAACCACTTTATCATTAGGCATTAGTTCTACAAGGCTTAAGCGATTAATATCATCTAAACTATACTGGCTTTTAACGTATTGCCCTGTATTTTCATCTAAACGCAATACATCTACACGGCTTGCCAACACCTTAGTTTTAAAAGCTACTTCATCAAAAGAAACCGCTGAAAAAATAAGGTCAAATAAAGAAAGGTCTTCTCTCCAAAAAATAGTTTTTGGTGCGTTTACAAAACCTGAAATAGAAACTTTTTCTTGGCCTACAACCTCTTCCATACTATAGATTTTAATACGATCGTTTTCTTGCAAGTTCAACAAAACATCACCATTCAAAACACTTTTTAAATTATAGGTTTTAAATGACAATTTTCCTGCTTCATCCTCTCTAAAAACATCTACCTTCTCTAAATATGTTTTTGGCAGAATACCTTTAGCTCCATTTACAATTAAACCTTGTAAATTGTTGTAAGTATTTAAAGAATAAGTTCCAGGGGCATTTACATTACCCTCAATAGTTACCTTATTTTTTTCTTTATTTAAAATTGCTTGTAGTGTAACTACATCACCATCTATCAATTGAAAACCTCTTTTATTCTCTTTTTGAAGTTTTGCATAGTTTACAGTAGTTAAGAAACGATCGAAAACCAATTGCTGTGTTCTGTCTTCAAAAGGCTTTATTCTAGATATGTTGATGCTATTTATAGAAGCACCTGGCAATAAACCACCCGAAAAAGTAAATAAATCTGTTAAGGATTCATTAGGCTTTAATTCATAAATAGCAGCTTTTTTTACTTTACCTTGCAAGGTGATCGAAGAAATACGCGGGCCTACAAATAAAACATCATTATTTGCCAAGCGAATGTCTTTATCTAAATTACCTTGAGTAATAAAATCATACAAATCAATGGTTTTTATTAGACGATTGTTACGATATACTTTTACTGCTCTTAGGGTACCAGAGGTACTAACCCCTCCAGAAGCATACAGTGCGTTTAAAACTGTTGCCATACCGTTTACTAAGTGCGGTCCTGGAGTATTTACATTCCCCAATACCGAAACTTTTACGGGTCTTATTTGAGTTAAAGACACGTCTAGAAAAGTTGTTGCTGGGTTACTTAACAACCCACTATAATACCTTCCTAAATAGGTTTTTAACCGTTTTGTAGCCGTTTTTAATGAATTACCAGCTGCAGAAAAAACACCTAGCTTTGGGAAAGATATGTTTCCATTCAAATCAATCTTAGCAACTACTTCTAAATTATTATCTCCAAAAGCTGTAATTCTTAATTCATCTCCAGGAGCTAAAATATAACCTTCATCTATATTACCAATTAAGTATTCTTTTTGACCAAATGGATTGTTGATAAAAATATCGTAGCCAAAGTAATTGGTAACATCCTCTTTTTTTGTAATTTTTGGGGATACTGCTTCTATAGCCTTTACATCAGCAATTTTTACGGTACTTACCACCGCTTCTTTAGAGGATGGCTTATCTGGCGCATTTGGGTTACTTGCTGTGTTTGTTTTTAAATAGTTTTCTAAAAAAGTATCAAAATCTATACCTCTTAATTGCGCCATTTCTTTTGCTTGCGCTAAACTAATTCCTCTACTTGCTAATGCATTAATTGCCTCTTGTCTAGAACTAATTTGAAGCCTATCAGCTTCTTTTACAATATCTTGTTCGGTTTGTGCATAAGATATTGAAAGACCGAAACAGAGCATTGCGATATGAATATACTGACGAATACGACACATGGTTTATATATTTATTTTTAAGTTATTAATGGTATGATCTTTTGCTGAAAAAATAAAAAACTATATGCCTAATTAAATGAAGCGCACACAGCATTTATGTGAATTTTTTTTTCTTTAGCAATGTAATAATTATAGTGAGTTCTCAAAATATAAAAGAAGTTAATGTTTTTATAATTTTTCAACCTTCTTTATAGGGCATTATCCACAATAATGAAAGTTCATCTGCATGAACTTTCGTAATGTTAAAATATTCTAAATACCCTTTATGAATTAAATTGGAATGCCCAGAAATAATAATGTGCTTTTTCAAATTAATTTTTTTACGATATAATAAAAAATCAATTTTAGGAATATCTTTTTCTTTTTTTACAAAAATTACAATCGTGCATCTACATACTTCCGATCAATAGCAGCTTTAGAATAAAACCATTCACTAGATTTTTCCACGGCTTCGCCGTCATTAATCACATTAATGGATACTAAATTTTAAATAAAATTAAACCGATTAACTCAGTTGAAAAGACACCACTGCTCCGAATTGTTGCAGTTTTGCCAAACATTTTTTTCCTTGTATACGTAACACTTCTGCCTCTTGTTGCAAAGATGGCACTACTACAGTATCGCCAACACATAAAGATTTTTCCTCAAATTTTCCTGACAGGTAATGTTGCATCGCTGTAATCTCTTCTTCAGAAACAGTTGCTCGCGTACCTTGTTCGAATAAAAAACGAACAGGACCTGGTACCGTAAATATTTTGGGGATATCTTTTTCCTCTACAAAAACCAACAGCATGGAAGGTAACAAAGGAACTTTGATTTTTTTCTTTCGATCCGACCATTGACGAATCTCTTTTTTGTATGGAAGAAAGGTTTGAATACCAATATTTTCTAATCGTTCAGCAACTTTAAATTCTTGCCGAACTTTAACGTAAATTACAAACCACTGTTTATATTCTGTCTTCCTTTTTCTCACGTTACAAAAATAATTTTTTTAATTTAAAAACAAATGAATTTTGTAAAAAATTTATACGATAAATAATTAATAATTGTAGTATTCCTTTAAATACAAAAGCCTTATTACGAGGCTGTAAAACAGCCCTGGCAATCTCATAATTAGAAATTCATATTCTAAAATCCAGCCGTCATTATGAAGGAGCGTGAAAGGCGACTGCGGCAATCTTTAGGTTAATAAAACCAAATAAGAAACAACATAAAAACAGGGTAATTCATTAAGGAGATTACTTCGTTTCACTCACAACGAATACTTTTATTTAACCCTCTAAACATAAACCAGATACGTCATTGCGAAGGAAAATAGAATACGAGTTTGGCAATTTCCAAATATATAATACTTGGCGTATGGATTTCTCTATTACACTACTTTTACTTCGCAAGCTACTTTCGTCCGCCAGTGTATTGCGACCTCAGTAATAGCCGAAATGACAATTCACATTATAATTCCAAAAAAAACTCCGTCATGTCAAACAAAGTATTTAACGAAGTAGAGACTTCTCATCATTAGAAACTTCCTTATAAAACTAAAACACTTTTTCAAGTAACAGCAATTATAATTTTTACAATTCCTAACTTTGCTGCAGCTACAATTTGGTCTATTTTTAATGATTGCAATAAAAAAACACAAGGATTATACTTTTATAGTAGCTGCAATTTTAGAATTAACACGTTTAATACTAACAGAGTATCATTAAAAAACAAAATATTTTCAAAAAGAAGGAATTAAGATATTATAAAAATTACAGTGTTCTGCACAAATAAATTTCTGCACTGTATTATTAAGGTTACATTATTGTAATTTTTACAATACAACTTTACAATTGCTTCATGCCAGAGTAGCAAATGATAAAATACCAACTTGTAAATTAGCATAGCTACCTTAATAAAAAAAACCTAGAGTTAACTATTGAAGTTTAAGGTTTAAATCCAAAAATTTGATTAAGAAACTAGTTTAAAAACGACTGTTTTTATGTTTAAACTTTTATTAATTTGCTTATCAGGTAGAAAAAGTATTCGAACATTTTTAACTAAAAATTGATTTACTTCTTCAACAGTTTCTAAACCTTCTAAACTAACTGTTAGCTGAAATGAACCCAATTCACCTAGTTTTATAATGAAACGAGTGGAGAGCTCTTTATTTTTTTATATTAATTCTTTTTAAAAAAGTAAAAAAAATATTTTTATTTCCCTATTTGAAAATATTCAAATCCTTTTTCTTCTAAATGAAAAGCATTGTATTGATTTCTACCATCAAAAATAATTGGATTCATTAATTGTTGTTTCACTTCGTGGAAATCTGGAGATCGAAACTCTTTCCATTCTGTTAATAAAATCAATGCTTCCGAATCTTTTAATACTTCGTATTTAGAACTACAGTAACTAACCTCTTTAATTCCTTTTAAATAAAATTCTTTTGCTTCTTCAATAGCTTTTGGATCGTAGGCTTTTATTTTCGCGCCTCTTTTTACCAACTCTTTCACTACGTAAATAGAGGGTGCTTCACGCATATCATCAGTACCTGGTTTAAAAGCTAAACCCCATAAACCAAAAGTGAAACCTGTTAAATCTTCTCCAAAACGTTTTATAATTTTATGCGCAATAACAAACTTCTGTTCATTATTAACTTGCTCTACTGCTTTTATAATTTTTGGATGGTATTGATGTGCCTCAGCTACTTTTTGTAGAGCTTTAATATCTTTTGGAAAACAAGAACCCCCATAGCCTGCACCTGGATATATGAAACTATACCCTATTCTTTTATCTGAACCAATACCAATTCGTACTTGATTTGCATCTGCTCCTACACGTTCACAAATATTAGCAATTTCATTCATAAATGATATTTTAGTAGCTAACATGGCATTAGCTGCGTATTTAGTCATTTCAGCAGAACGTATATCCATAGTAATAAAACGATCGCGTGTCCTAAAAAAAGGAGAATACAATTGTTTCATTACCTCAAATGCATATTCAGCATCAGCACCAATAACCACACGATCTGGCTTCATAAAATCATCTATTGCAGCCCCTTCTTTAAGAAACTCAGGATTTGAAACCACATGAAAGTTAATTTGTAATTCTCTTTTATCTAATTCGTTTTGAATAGTTGCCCTAACTTTATCAGCTGTTCCTATAGGTACTGTAGACTTATCTACAACCACCAACTCTTTGGTCATACTATCTCCAATTGACTTGGCTACCGCTAACACATATTGTAAATCTGCTGAACCATCGTCTCCCATGGGCGTACCTACAGCAATAAATACAATTTGAGCATCTTGAATGGCATTTGCTAAATTAGAAGTAAAAAAAATATTATTATTTTTTAAATTTCTTAGCATCATAGCTTCTAAGCCTGGCTCAAAAATAGGAATGACGCCCTTCTTTAGATTTTCTATCTTTTTTTCGTTTATATCTACACAGGTTACTTTATTACCCATTTCTGCAAAACAAGCACCCGAAACCAAGCCCACATATCCAGAACCTACAATCGTGATTTTCAAACTTATTTGTCTTTATCTTTTAAGTTTTCCTTTTCTTGAACTTCTTTTCGTAAACCACTACTTGAAAAGCGATGTTCTCTTTTATTAAAATATAATTCTATCCCTTTTTCTTCACAATATTTTCTACCTGTAAATTGCTTACTAGCATATTCTTCACCAATAATTCTTACATCTATTTTAAAGGATCGTAATACGTCTTCTAAATCTTGTTCTGTTGCATAAGGGACAATTTCATCTACAAATCTACATCCTTTCAACTGTATGTAACGCTCTACAACAGATTGCACGGGTCTATTTTTATCTGGTCTATCTAATGTAGGATCAGTTTGTAAACCACAAATTAAATAATCGCATTGACGTTTTGCATCCTCTAGCATGGTGATATGTCCTGCATGCAATAAATCGAATGCACTAAATGTTATTCCTATTTTCATATTTCGTTGTTCGGTATTCATTACTCGTTGTTCGTTCTACTAATTTCATTTTTCGTTAACCGTTTTTCGTTCTACGAATTTAGATTGACGTTGATCGTTTTTGGATTGACTTTTTTTTAAAAAAATTTACAATCTTCTTAGCGATTTTATTAATTTATATAACATCATTCGTATTCGCATACAAATCTCGTCTAATTCTTTATACAAGACTAAAGAAATATATTTTAAATCTTTAGCCAAATACAAGTGATAATTCGTTTCTTCTAATGAACCTTTTGCAATATACAAAAACTGAATAAACTCCTTTTTATACTGTCTTCCTTGTCCTTCCACAATATTTGTCGGAATACTTGCTACACTCCTTCTCAATTGACTCGTTAATCCGAAATTTTCAATAGAAGGAAATTGACTAGACAATTCATAAACCTTCAATGTTAATTCATGCGAAAGCTTCCACACCTCCAATTGACATTCCATATTTCTTTTTTTTCTTTTTCACAGCTTGATCGTTGTTCGGTTTTCGTTGTTCTATGTTTGTTATTAAATTTTCGTTTTTCTATGAACGAAAATCGATTAACGGCTAACGGTTAACGGCCTTTTAACAAACAAGAAGAAGATTGTATTTTATCTCCTAAACCATCTATTAAACTAACGCCTAATTCATTACAAATTGGCGCTTCTGGAATAGAATCATTATTTTGATCACCTCCATTTGCAAATGCCAAATCATAATCTTTTGAAAATTTATCGAATAATAAAGTTATTGACTTACACACAGTTCTATCTTTATCTATAGAAATAATTGCCTTATCTACAGCTTTGATATTTTGTACAATAAAAAGTCTTTCGTCTTCTTTTTGAAATTCTTTGGATCCTTTTAAAGCTCTTTGATGATCGCTATTCACAATTACAAACAACTCATCTGCCATGGCTTTGGCATTATTAATATATTCTAAATGTCCTTTATGAATGGGATTGAAGTAGCCAGAAACAATTATCGCCTTTTTCTTCATAATTTCTTTTTTTACAAATATAGATTTATTTATTTAATAGAAAAGGATGCTTTTCTCCGTTATTTTTTAAAGCATCATTTCGAATATCGTAAACAATATCTATAGAAGATTTTGCATCTAACAATCCAAAACCTTCTCCTTTTAAAATAGATTTGTAGCTTTCTGTATGCAATTCTGTAAACCCTGTACTGAATTCTAGTGCTTCATCATTGATCGTAATTGACCTGTAGGTTTTTTGCCCCAATTCTTTAATATTTTTTGGCAAACTATTTTCATCTATAGATAAAAACCAACGCACTCTAGCATTTTCAAATTCTAAGTACCCTGAAGACTTATCTTTCTCTCTTACATGCACCATACTTTCTTGCACATCACCAAAAATCCACGAAAGCATGTCAAAAAAATGAATTCCAATGTTTGTAGCAATGCCTCCTGATTTACTTTCATCTCCTTTCCAAGAAATATCATACCATTTTCCTCGAGAAGTAATATAGGTTAAATCGACATCGTATTTTGTAGCGGAAGTATTTTGGTTAATTTTATTTTTTAAAGCAATAATACTTGGATGTAGCCTAAGCTGCAAAATGGTATTTATTTTTTTACCAGATTCTTTTTCAATATCCATTAAAGCTTCTACATTCCATGGATTTAACACCAAAGGTTTTTCACAAATCGCATGTGCCCCACTACGTAAAGCCATTCTAATATGAGCATCATGCAAATAATTAGGTGTACAAATACTCACATAATCTAGCCCTTTACCATTTCTCCTTAGCTTTTCGACATGCCTGTCAAATCGCTCAAATTCAGTAAAAAAATCCGCATTTGGGAAATAAGAATCCATTATACCCACACTATCAAATTTATCTAAAGCACACAGTAAATAATTGTCTGTATCTTTAATCGCTTTTAAATGTCTGGGTGCAATATAACCTGCAACCCCAATCATGGCAAAGTTCTTCATTATAAACTTTTATCTTTTTGATTTAAAAAATTTTTGATATCGTACACCACAGCATCATCTTTTTTGAGTTGATCAATATCAATTGAAATAAACGCTTTGTGAGGCACTGCTAATACAATAGCATCGTATTTTTTTTGATCTAAATTATTTGTAAGATGAATATCATACTCACTCTTAACGTCTTCTTCGTTAGCCAAAGGATCATAAACATCTACCTTAGTCCCAAAGCTTTTTAAGGCTAAATACATGTCAATTACTTTTGTGTTTCTTACATCAGGACAATCTTCTTTAAAGGTAAATCCTAAAATCAAAACTTCTGCTCCTTTAACCTTAACTTCTTTATCAATCATTAACTTAACGATTTCTGAGGCAATAAAATTACCCATACTATCATTTAATCTTCTACCAGATAAAATTATTTCTGGGTAATACCCAAATTGCTGTGCTTTTTGAGCTAAATAAAATGGATCTACCCCTATACAATGTCCGCCAACCAAACCTGGTTTAAATGGTAAAAAATTCCATTTTGTTGATGCAGCCTCTAATACTTCAGAAGTATTAATATTCATTAAACTAAAAATTTTAGCCAACTCATTTACAAAAGCAATATTAATGTCTCTTTGACAATTTTCTATAATTTTTGCAGCTTCAGCTACCTTAATTGAAGGAGCTAAATGAGTGCCATTTTTTAAAACAGAATTATACAATTCATCTACTTTTAAAGCAGTTTCTTTTGTAGAGCCAGAAGTTACTTTTAAAATATTTTCTACTGTCTTTATTTTATCTCCAGGACTAATTCTTTCTGGGGAATAACCCACATAAAAATCTGTATTAAGTTTTAATCCTGAAACTGCCTCTAAAACAGGTACACAATCTTCTTCAGTGGCTCCAGGATAAACTGTCGATTCATAAATAACAATATCATCCTTTTTTAAAAAAGCTCCAATAGTTTTACTTGCAGAAAGTAAAGGACCTAAAACAGGTTGATTATTTTTATCGACTGAAGTAGGCACAGTTACAATAAAATAATTACACTCTTTTAATAAGGTTTTATTTGTAGTAGGATAAAAGCCTTTAGGTGCTGTTGAATTTTCAACTAATACTTCTTGTAAAGCTTTATTATTAACTTCATTAGTTTTATCAACTCCCTTTTTAATTTGATTTACTCTTGATTCATCAATATCAAAACCAATAACTTTATATTTTTTTGCAAAGAGTCTTGCAAGTGGTAAACCCACATATCCAAGACCAATAATTCCAATTTTTATACCACTCAAGATAAAGAAATTTAAAAGGCGAATTTACAAAAAAGGTTTTTAGAAAAGAGGTAAAATAAAAAAACCTCATCATTTCTGATGAGGTTTGTTGTTGTGGGTACACTTATAAAAATTTATTTGCTGAATAGGGATTATATATCCCTTTACACCCCATTTTGAAAAAGCTAAAAATTCTTTTTCTTTTATTAAATGCTGAATCATTTTTCGGCTTTTCCACCTTTTAATCTGTTTTTCTCTTACTAATGCAGAAGTTCGATCGTCAAAAGATTCT